>MDTC01183673.1_pt1 | contig 37095 bp, 42 predicted proteins | sample 811181 | NCBI WGS metagenome assembly MDTC01 (sample SAMN05326644, study PRJNA326480) | marine metagenome | isolation source: seawater | place: Pacific Ocean: North | collected 2011
ATTATTTTTCGGAAAGAATAATCATGAAATAAATTCTAGCAAAGAATTGGTTGATTTTTTTCTAAAATATAAATTATCAGACTTTAATTAGGAAAATCGTCTTCCAAAGATTCCCATAAATACAAGGTAGCTATCGTTTTATAAGGAGACCATTTATTGGCAATTTTTCTTACTTCGTCAAGTGTCTTCACTTTATATTCTTTTTTAATAGCATTAATCAATGCTAAATCTCCCTCAGGGAATATATTTAAATCTCCTTTTGTGAAAATCATAAACATATCTATTGTCCAGTTCCCAATGCCTTTAATCTTAATAAGCTTATTTCTAATTATAGATTGATCCGTACAATCATATAGATCATTTATAGAATTTTTTTCTTTAAAAATATTTTCGATATAGTTTTTTTTCTGTTTTGAAAGTCCAATGTTTTTACAATCCTCTTGATTCCACGATATTAATTTATTTTTATTAACGATGTAGAAATCAGTAAACCTTTTATATATGCTAATTCCTGCTTTTGTAGATATTTGTTGAAAAATAATATATCTACATAAATCTAATATATAATCTTCAGACTTTGAGACTAACGGCTTATCATACTTTTCTATCAACCTTTTTTGAACTTTATCTATTTTTGATAAATATTTTAGATGAGAGTTTTTAATGTTCATTATTTTTGATTTTTAAAGAACTGCCAAATTAATTCTGAGCTTGAAACATCATGTCCCCAATTTTGGCTAAACCATGTATGCCCCTCTCCTTCTAAAGAATATAGCTCAACTGTTTTTTCTTCTCCGCAGTTATAAGAAACTATCTTTTTAGTAAATTGTCCATCTCTATTAAAATCTGGGAGATTAATAGAATCTTGATTGCTACAATCATTGTAATTTTTCCAAAATTCATGTGCTTCATTTGCAGAATAAAGCCAATATCCTCCATTAAAAGGAACAACTGTATCTCCTTCTCCATGAAAATGTATAATACTTTTTTTTGTTTGGGGCTGGCATGCTAAATTGCTTGCCATTGAACCTGTTACAGATCCAATACTATTTATGTCATCTACCTCACATGCTAAACGATAACTCATGAAACCTCCCATTGACATACCTGTTGAAAATATTTTTTCTGAATCAATATTATAATTTGATTTAAAATAATTGATTAGAGACCTAAAAAGCCCAACATCATCTACTGTAGAAAATGTTCCCAAAAGTCCAGCATTCCAACCTGTGTTTCCATAAATATCTGTAGTTCCTTGTACATAAACAGTAATAAAGTTTTGTTCATCGGAAATTTGATCAAAGCCTGAGTATTGTCTAATAATTGGAGCTTGACTAGTATATCCATGTAATACAAATACTAATGGAAGAGAATCAATTTTAGAATCAAAATTAGGAGGAATATGCACAATAAAATTTCTTACAAAATTTCCAAATGGTGCTGAAAATAAAGCAGTTTGTGAATCATAAGTAGATACAAGCTCAACAGTAAAGTCTTGAATACTCCCCTCAGCTTCGCCAGTACTACTGTCATTATGAGTTAAAATATTTACAGAGCCGGCGTCAGAAGAGCAACTTACAATAGCTAACATAAATAATATTTGACATATCTTATTCACTTGAAATTTTAGCAATCATTTTATCAACCTCTTTAAATAATTCTATTTTTGTTGAATTATTTTCGATAATAAAATCTGCATGTTTGATTTTTGTAGAATCTGGAAGCTGCAAATTCATTCTTTCTAAAATGGATTCTTCTAATAGATTACCACGCAAGACAGCTCTTTCTTTCCTAATACTTTTGTCCGCAATAATAACCAATAAGGTCATTCCTTTATCTTTAAAATTGTTTACTGAACCAGACTCAATAATTAGCGCTGCATCAATAACGAAAAATGGATAGTTATCTTTTTTAAGTAAAATTCTACGCTCAATTTCTTTATCCACATGTGGGTGTATAATACTATTTAATTTTTGCTGAGATTGTTTATTTTTAAATACAATTTGGGATAATAAATTATCTTCAAAGGATTTTAGTTTAGGAAATGCTTCTAATATCTGCTTTTTAACTTCTTTAGTATGTAACAATTTTTTAGCTTCGGTATCTGCATCAAAAATATATGCATTATATTTCTCTTTAAGATATTTTGATAAACAACTTTTTCCTGATGCAAGACCGCCAGTAACGCCCAAAATAAACATTTATTTAATTATGTTTAAAATTCTTGGAGTGACCTCTTCAATAGATCCGCCACCATCAATATTAATAATTTCACTTTTGTAATACTCGATTAAAGGAGTTGTTAATTTATGATATACTTTTTGACGATTGACAATTACTTCCTTAGTATCATCTGCTCTACCAGATTTTTCGGCTCTTTCTACTAAACGATTAATTAATACATCTTTATTTACATATATATTTATTACATAATCGATTTTCTGATTTAAGGATTCAAAAATAGAAGTTAAACCTTCTGCTTGAGGAATAGTTCTGGGGAAACCATCTAGAATTAAGCCCTTATCTTTAAAATTTTCTAAAGTTGTTTCCATCATGGCTAAAAGAACTTTGTCTGGAACTAAATTACCTGCATTCATATAAAGTTGTGCTTCCAATCCTATAGGAGAACCTTTCTTTATTTCAGATCGTAGGATATCTCCCGTTGATAAGTGAACTAAATTAAACTTTGTTGATAAAATTTTAGCTTGCGTTCCTTTCCCTGCTCCTGGAGGGCCCATAATTAGTAGCTTCATTTTAAATTCCTTGTGATTTTGGTGGATCAAAAATTGCCTGCATTACTATGGCTAACTTTGTAGGTTCATTTTGAAGTTTCTTCTGAATTGTTAAAAGCTTTTTAGATGGTGATGTATTCTTCTTATTAGTTAAATTGATTTTTGTTTTAAGATGAGATAAATGTTTTTCTTTGATATTATATTCTTTTTTTTCCTTGAGATCATTTACGATATAACTACTCTGATTCGCGGAGCTTGTACCTTTAAATGTATCTACCGTAGTAACTTCACTATTGACTTGTTTAGGTAGTTCTTTCAGTTCAGTTGCAGATTTTTCCATTGTCTCATCAAGAAACTCGAATATGTTGAAATCTGGTTTATTTGATTGATTTTCTTGGTTCGATGATGGCTTAGGAGCAAATACTTCTTTACTACTTTGCTTCTTCTGTCTACTTCTGTATGCAGAAAAAATATAGAAAAGAAATATTGCTCCCCAATATATTAACTCTTCCAACGATTAGCCCTCAGAGTCATCCTTTTTATCGTCTGAAACACCTGCAATAGACTGTCTCATACTAGTATCAGATGCAATATTATCTAATTTATAATAATCTAATACTCCTAAGTTACCTTGTTTAAATGCATCTGCCATTGCAAGAGGTACTTCAGATTCAGCCTCAACAACCTTTGCTTTCATTTCTTGCTCAAGTGCAACTGCCATAGCTCTTCTAGTTTCGGCTTTTGCTTGTGCAACTCTTAAGTCGGCTTCAGCTTGATCTGCTTGAAGTTGAGCACCAATATTTTTACCAACATCTATATCAGCGATATCAATGGATAAAATTTCAAAAGCAGTTCCGCTATTTAATCCTTTTTCTAATACTGTTCTTGAAATAGAATCAGGATTTTCAAGTACTGCCTCGTAAGTTTCTCTTGAGCCAATAGCGCTTACAATACCCTCACCGACTCTTGCGATAATGGTATCTTCAGTAGCACCACCAACTAGATTTGGAATATCAGTTCTTACTGTTACCCTAGCTCTTGCTCTCACTTCAATACCGTCTTTTGCCACTGCAGATAATTTTCCATCTACTGGCGCATCAATAACTTTTGGATATACACTAGTCTGTACAGCTGAGAGCACATCTCTTCCAGCTAAGTCAATAGCAGTAGCAATAGAGAATGTGAGCTCAATTCCTGCCTTTGAAGCAGCAATTAATGCATCAACAACTTTATCTACATTACCACCGGCCATGTAATGAACCTCTAAATCGTCACCATTGACCTGATCTAATCCAGCTTTTTTTGCAGCAATTAATCCGTTTACAATCACTCCTGGGGGAACCCTTCTAAATCTCATACCTACGAGATTAAAAATTGTAACGTGTCCTCCTCCAATACTAAAAATAGCTTGTAACCATAACCCAACTGGCACAATCCATAGTAGTAGTAAAATAAATAATATTAATGGTATGGCAACATATAGTCCCATTACTCCTCCTTTATGTTATATTCAAATTTAAGTCTTTGCTTTATTAAACATTACAACTACTCAACTTTACTTCTATTCTTATAATTCTTTTTTAGTGTAGTTCTATTTGAATCAGTGCTAATTAGCTTCTGAAAAAAAGCAGATTTACCTATTATTCTTAACAAAAATATTATTCCAAAAATACCAACAACAATCGCCCATGAAAAACCATCTAACGCTTCTGAATATACTTCCGGTCCAACAGGAATATCTGGAATTAATAATAAATATAATCCGTAAAATAAAACTACAATTCCTGTAATACCAAATATGCCAAAGCCAGGAATAGCAACAAATTCAATAAATATCATAGCTAAACCAAAAAATACAATTAATAGATCAGTCGCAGATGCCAATTGAGTCAAATATCCAGCTCCTAATGCGAGGGTGAGACATATGATACCAATTGTTCCTCCAATACCCCAGCCTGCGCTATATAATTCGGATATAACTCCTATAGTTCCGAAGGTAGTAAGTAATGATGATACAGTTGGATTTGTTAAGATACGGACTACATTCTCTGACCAGTTTTCATCAACTAGGGTGATTTGATAGTCCTCAACGTTTAGGCTTGAAAGAAGCTCTTCAATGCTTTCGCTTTTCCCATCTGCAATACCATACTTTAATGCTAACTCGGTAGTAAGAGTTATTAATTTTCCTTCTTTTCTACCTTCTATATCTGTAACAGTTAAAGTGTCACCTTCTACAATAAGGAATTCAAAACTTAATTCTTCATCGACCATACCTCTTGCAATTTCAGGATTTTTACCTGATTTTTCTGCAGTTGCTGCCATCTCTTCACGCATATAACTCTGTGATTTTTCAGATTGTTTAGAACCAGACATATCTACTACGCTGGTTGCTCCGATGGTTGCGCCTTCAGTCATAAATATTTGATCGCAAGATAGAGAAATCAATGACCCTGCTGAAATAGCTCTTCTATTAATAAAAGCAATAGTTTCAATTTCGGTTGATGCTATTGCATCTTTAATTTGTGTAGCTGCGTCTACTCTACCGCCGAAAGTATCAATATCAAATATGATTAAATCAGCATTGTTAGATTCCGCTAAATCAATGCCTCTACTAACTAATCCTGGTATTCCAAGATCAATTACATCTTGAATTGGTACAACATATACTTTCTTACTTAATCCCTCTGCAGCAATAAATACTGAAAAGAGAAAAATAGCGCTAATAATTATGTTCTTAAATTTTGTTTTCATTACTATTTCAAAGATTTACATTTAGGTGATGTATTTTTTTTTAAAAGCTTTTTCTTTATACTTGAGAAATGCTCCAACATTTGCTTATAAAATTACCTATAAAATTATTTATAGTCTACTATTCCATGTGCTAAAAATGAGGAAAAGGGTGGTTTTAAAAAATATACAATGGGCTTTCCCTGAAAAAGATGCTAAATGGCACAATCAAGTGATGAAAAAATCATATAAATTCTACACTAAAGAATTTTTAGAATTCATTGCATATCCAAAATTTTATGATATCAAGAAAATAAAATTTAAGGATGTGAATCTTATTTTAAAAAGTTTAAGCGGAAACGGTGCAATTTTAGTAAGCTCACACTTCGGATCGTTTGATAAATTATTTTTTGCACTTAATAGTCTTGGCATTGATTTAACTGGCGTTGCATACAAACAAAATAATAGTGGTTCCGATCTATTCTTTAAAAGAATTAGGGGTAAATTTATGAGAAATCAACTTTATAAAGGTGGGGATTCTAAGTTATTAACTAAAGCTCTAAAGAATAATAATGTTTTGATTTTACTTAGCGATCAAGATGCAAAGAAAAAAGGTGTAAATACAAAATTTTTTAACATTGATTCTTCAACTCATTCAGGTGCTGCCATCTTAGCAAAACGAAAAAAAATTCCTTTAATTTATGCTGATATAATAGAAAATAGCGGTTATTATATAGCTTCGTTCACTAAAATTGATATCAATCAAGATATTGGTTCCATTGTCCAACAATACACACAAAAAATTGAAAGCACTATTAGAAAAAAACCTGAACAATATTTTTGGTTTCATAAACGATGGAAATCTGTGAGAACATACTAATGGAGAGAATTAAAACAACTCACCCTAATGCGATCGAAAAATTTATCTCTGCCCTAAACGAAAATAAAATTATTGCTTATCCAACAGATACAATTTATGGTTTAGGTACAGCAATCAACAATGACATTGGTATTGATAGAATAAATGTACTTAAAAATCGTGTGCAACCTATGAGTATTGCACTTAGTAATTATAATATCATTAAAAATCATATAATGATTAGTAGTAGTATTGAAGGAAAAATTATTGAACTGATTGAAGATGGTAGTACCTGTATAGCTGATTATTATCCAAAATCATTTAACGAAAAAATTACTAAAGACGGAAAAATAGGATTCAGAATACCAAACCATAATTTTTTAAAAAAAGTATTAGAGAGTTATGGAAATCCTATAACTACTACTAGCATAAATAAAACAGGAAATAACCCTCTTATATCACCAGACGATATAGAAGAAGTATTCGGTAATCAGATTGACTTGCTTATAGATGACGGAGTATTAAACAATAGTGCATCAAAAATATTTTTAATTAATAATAAAGAGATAGAACAAATAAGATAAATGAGAGCTTATTTAATAATTTTATTTATTTCTTTGTCGTGGAGCATGCCTGACATTAATCGGTTTAGTAAAGTAATTAAGTATGAGTATAGCGCATATATAGATCTACTAAATATCAAAATAGGTGAAGCTTCTTTATCTGTTGAAAAAACGGACAACATTGGAGGTCAAGATGTATACCATTTAAACTTTAGCGTTAAAACATCAAAGCTTGGAGACAGGATATATAAGATTAGAAATAAAATTGACGTTTGGATTGACAAAGAAAATTTAAATGTTGTAAGACAAGAGAAAAGCATACGCGAATTACGTAAAAAGAAAAAATCTATCACTTCAATTCAAGGAGAGTTGGCAAATACAAATGGTAAAAAATATATTATCAATGAAAACACCTTTGATCCTTACTCACTTTTACTTATTCTTCCGGAATTTGAAATACCGATAGAAACTTCAAAAAAATTTAATATTGTTGATGCCGGCAAAGTAAAGGAGATAGAGCTAACAAATGAGGGGGTCAATAAAATTAGAACACCATACGGTACATTTTTAGCATATACATTAACACCAAGCAAAAATGATGATGCAGTTCTTAAAAATAAAGGGGATATGGAAATTTCTTACGCATCAATTAATGGTAATTTAGTACCAATTCAAATATTAATAAAGTTAGGGCAAGGAGTTATAAGTCTTCGACTTAAAAAAGTACGCGAATAATATCGTTCAGAAGTAAAAAAACCATTAACGATAGTAAAATAAACATTCCGACTGATTGAATTCTAATTCTAGTTTTTACCGATAACTTTCTTCCTAAAACGAACTCTACTAAAATTAGTGCAATGTGCCCACCGTCTAAACCAGGTATTGGTAAAATATTTATATAAGCTAGATTGACACTGATTAATGCCATTAAAAATAAGAATGGGACTAAACCAGCTTGCGCTGCCTGTCCGGCCATATCTCCTATCATGATAACACTACCAACCTCATCCCTTGAAACGTTACCTTGAAAAATCATTTTCAATGAAGAAGTCATTAGGGTCATTGCCCATTTGGTTTCATTAAGTCCGTAAGCAAAAGATTCTGTAATGTTTAACTCTACTGGTACTTGGGTTTTAGAAATTCCAAGTGCCCCAACTTCTCTATCTACTCTTCCTGAAGCCAAGTCAGGTCTTGCTCCTAAAGTGACTTGCTCGTTATATATTTCACCCTGCCTGTAAAATGATATATTGATCGTTTTATTGGGATATTTTTCAATTTGTGCAACTGCTTCATACCAACTTTCTACGTTTTCGCCTTCGATTGATATAAAAGAATCACCGACTAGCAGTCCAGCATTATCAGCTGGTTGATCAGGAACAATATAGTCAATTATTGTATTTGGGTTTTCAATCTTTGTGTCACCTTGCAGGTTGCCAATAAGAGTGAAAACAAAAAAAGTAAGTATGAGATTCATTATTACACCTGCACTCATAACCCATATTTTTTGGAGAGAATTCTTTGATTCAAGCTCATCCTCTTCTCCCTTAAATTCGCTATCCATACTCTCATCTAAAATACCTTTCATTTTTACATAACCGCCTAAGGGCAAAAGTCCAATAGTAAAAATAGTTTTTGAAGGGTTATTAAATGATGAAAGTGTAGTTGAATATATTTTTTGCCATTTTACTTTTCCATTCTTTATAACAAAAAAATATATATCAATAATTAATCCTTTTTTAGTTTTGGTAAAATCAACAAAATTTGGTGGCATACCAATTGAGAAACGTTCAACGCCAACGCCAACGCTTCTAGCTGCCAAATAATGTCCAAGCTCGTGGACAAATACTATAACTCCAATTAATACTATAAATGCTAATATATAAATCATCTCTCTACTTAAGCTCCAAATATAGTTTAATATTTTTATCTAATGTAATTAAATCTTCAAGCGTTGGTAAATCATCACTTGAAAATTTTTTAATTGTTTTTTTAATAAGAGGAAGCATTTCACTAAATGTTATTTCTTCATTTAAAAATTTTTGTACAATATAATCATTTGTAATACTCATTATTGGAACTCTATTCCCGCCAGCGATGATTAATTTTTTTACCAACTCTAACACTGGATACCTATTTATATCGGGTTTACTAAATTGTAAATCCATTTTTGTAAAATCTAAGCTTTTAACATGAGTATTCTTTCTTGATGGACATGTTAAAGCATATTGAATTGGAACTCTCATATCTGGTACTCCCAAATGTGCCTTATAAGAACCATCGACAAATTCTACCATTGAATGAACTATAGATTGTGGATGAATAACAACCTCAATCTGGTCTAGGTTCACATTGAACAACCATAAAGCTTCAACTAACTCTAGGGCTTTATTCATCATAGTTGCCGAATCTATAGATATTTTCTTTCCCATATCCCAATTAGGGTGATTTAATGCTTCTTGAGGTGCTATCGAATCAAAGGTGCTTAGCTCTCTTTTTAAAAAAGGTCCTCCACTACCTGTTAAAATTATTTTTTTTAATTCAGAAATATCTTCACCATGTAAACATTGGTAAATTGCTGAATGCTCACTATCAACTGGTAAGATTGTAACATTATTTTTCCTTGCTAGAGGCATTATAATATGACCCCCTAAAACAAGAGACTCTTTATTACTTAGTGCAATATCTATTCCATTTTCAATCAACTGAATAGTTGGCTGTAATCCAGCACTGCCAACAATCGCATTTACTGCAATATCAATATCTTCATACGGAATATTGCTTGAAGCGTTATCACCATGAATAAGCTTAATATTTTTTTGCTTACAATAACTAATTAAACCATGCGATTTATCAATATTGTTAATGGCGACTAAAGCAGGATTAAATAATTTTACTTGCTCGAATAAAAGATCGCTATTTGATTTACAGCTTAGCCCAATTACTTTAAAGGTATTGCTATTTGATAAAACATCAAGAGTTTGGATTCCAATAGATCCAGTAGATCCAAATACAAAAATATTTTTTTTCATCTTGAGAGTCTAAATGATTCCTCTTTTACTTGATTCATAAAAATTTATAATATCTTCAATATGAGAGTTACCCTTGAATTCTTCTTTAATCCTATTTAATGCATCTGTTTGATTTAATTCTGATCTAAATAGATATCTATAAGCTTTCTTGATGCTAGATTTTTCCTCTTCACCATAACCTCTTCTCGTTAATCCAAGAGAGTTGATACCAGAATACTTTACTGGATGCTTTCCTGCTAGAATAAAAGGAGGAACATCTTGAACCAACTTAGAGTTTGCAGCAATCATTGCATGCTTACCAATTTTACAAAATTGATGGGCATTACTTGCTCCGCCTAAAATAGCCCAATCACCAACTTCAACATGTCCGCCTAACGCAACTAAATTTACAAGAATGGCATTGTCCCCTATGATGCAGTCATGCGCTACATGAACACCTGTCATTAGTAAAACATCCTCACCAATTTTTGTTTCTCCAGTCTCTTTAGTTCCCCTGTTTAAAGTAACAAATTCTCTTATAATGCTTCTATCTCCAATTACAAGCTTGGTTTTTTCTCCTTCAAACTTCTTATCTTGCGGAATTGCTCCTATGCTACTATTGTTAACAATATGGCAATCATTTCCTATTTCAGTAAATTCAGAAATTGTATTAAAATTACCAATTTTTACATTGTCGCCAATAATAACATTGTCTTCAATCACATTGAAAGCCCCAATCGAAACATTGTTACCAATTTTAGCTGAACTAGAAATAACATTAGTTTTATGTATTTTATTGATGATGACTTTCTCCTATTTATTAACTAGCGATGCTATAAAATCTGCCTTTGCTACCAAATTATCATTTACATGACAGGTAGATCTAAACTTAAATGAGTTCATTTTTTCTTTAATTGTTTCTGCAGTAATTATAATTTGATCACCAGGGATTACGTTCTTTAAAATTCTAAAATTGTTTACCTTGGATAAATAAACTAAGTGATTATCAGGATCATCAATGTAATCTAGAATAATAAGGCATGCTGACTGAGCCATAGACTCCAGAATTAAAACTCCTGGTACTATAGGTTTTTCAGGAAAATGACCAGTAAAATATGGTTCATTGATTGTGACATTTTTAATAGTCTTAATATATGATTTCTCTTTTTTATCTACTATTTTATCCACCAAAAGAAATGGATATCTATGAGGAATCATTTCTAATATATAGCTTATATCTTTCATATTAAAATTGTTCTTGAAATTCATTTCTTAATAATTTGGCAAATTCAACATTTCCTTTATGCCCGCTTTTTATTGCTGTTACATGACCTTTTATAGGTTTACCAAGTAAAGCTAGGTCTCCAATAAGATCTAATGTTTTATGTCTTACTGGTTCATTTTTAAAGCGTAACTGTTGTGACTTATATAGACCTCTTGTTCCTTTATAAAATTTAATACCAAATTTATCTTTAAAAAACTTTACTTCTTCGCCGTCCATGTCCTTATCAACAATAATCACTGCGTTTCCTAAATTACCACCTTTAATAAGACCTTGCTTAGTTAGTTCTGTGACTTCACTTAACAAGCAAAAAGTTCTTGCTGGGGCTATTTGCTTTTCATAATTAGTGTAAGCATTCTGAATTGAGCTATATTGTACATCTAAATCATCTAAATCATATTGAATTGTAAAAGTAGTTTTAAATCCATCAAAAGGCACTGCCAGCACTTCAACATCTTTTTCTTCGTCACTATATACTACTGGCTTGGTAATTTCCAAGAAGTCAACTCTAGCTTTTTGTTCAATGATTTCACCTTCTTTCAGGGACGCAACAAAATCCTTGGAACTACCATCCATAACAGGTGGCTCTTTACTATTGAGCTCAATAATCAAATTATTAATTCTCATTCCAGCGCATGCAGACATTACATGTTCGGTAGTATGAACTCTTACTCCATTTTCTTCTATTGTAGTTCCTCTAGTGAGATCAACAACATTATCAATATATGGAGTAACAACTTGATCATTCATATCATTTCTAATAAATCTAATTCCAGTATTTTCGTCCGCTGGATGAAATGTGATGGTACTCTGTACTCCAGTATGAAGTCCAACACCTGTACATGACACAGAATGTCTTATTGTGCGTTGCTTAGATGACATTTTTTTTTAATTTTTTTTCTAGAATTTCAAATCTTGTAAAAAGTGCATCTCTTTTTTGCTTTTCTTTAATTGGACGAGCTGGGTTTCCTCCATACATTGCTGAACCTGGTAATGATTTAAGGACACAAGATCGTGCTGCAAGTACAGTCTTTGATCCTATCTTTATATGTGGCCCTATATCACTCTTACCTGCAATTGTTACAAAATCTTCTATGATTGAGCTTCCTCCAATGAAAACACCACCTGCTATTAAACAACCTTCTCCAATTTTCACATTATGCGCTAAATGTACTTGATTATCTAACTTAGAGTAATTTCCTATAACGGTATCTTGAACCGATCCTCTATCTATTGTACAGGAGGCTCCTATTTCTACATTTTCTCCGATTATTACATTTTTGATGTGAGGGATTTTATGGTGGAAACTATCATTGGTATGGTAACCAAACCCGTCACTACCAATTACAGTACCAGAATGTATAATGCTATTTGTACAAACAGTAATATTGTCATACAGAACAACATTATCATAAAGAATGCAGTCATCTCCTATCACAGATCCTGCACCAATTTTTACACCACTACCTATAAAAACATTATTACCTATTTTAACATCTTTGCTTATAACGGAAAAAGGTCCTAAATGTAAGTTTACTTTTTTATCTACTGAATTATGGATAGTTGAAAGTTCTGAAACTTCATAGCTAGGAACAGGCCTTTGATCAAACATATCTAAAACTTTAATCATAGATAAATAAGGATTATTGACAACAATACCTGCTTTATTGCCTAGATCATTTTGGGATGTAACAATGAAGGCTGAAGCTCTTGATTCATTAATTGCTTTTTTATACTTTGGAAGAAAAGCAAAAGCAATGGATTCACTAGAAGCCGAAGCTATATCATCGACTGACAATATGGGAATTGATTCCTCGCCAATTAATATACCATCAATTTTATCAGCAACCTCTTTAAGAGTAATCAAAGCGTTACCTTATTTATTCTGAGGCTTGATTAGTCTTTCTAAGCTCGTAGAGTACGTCGTCCGTTAAATCAATAGTTGGCTTTGTATATAAGGAAGCTTGAGATCCGTCAATTATTAAATCAAAACCTTTCGAAATAGCTACTGCATTAACAGCTGCCTTAAATTTTTCAACAAGCTGAAACTCTAATTGAGCTTGCTTCTGAGTTAACTCACCATTAGGTCCAACCTTTGATAGCTGAAAGCTTTGCATCGACTGATTCATATCTACAATGTCTTGTTCTTTTGCTTTTTTTAAATCTTCTGAAAGCATTAAATTTTGTTGTTCGTATTCTTTAACCATACTGTCAAGCTTGGTAGCCATTAATTGATATTCTTTTTGAATGACCTCTAGATCAAGTTGAAGTTGTTGCTCAACCTGCTTGAATTCTTCAAAATTCAATCTAATTGTTTCAGAAAAAACTACACCTAGTTTTTGCTGAGCAAAAATAATATTGATCATCAAAACGCTAAATAATATCTTTTTATACATCTTTAATCTCCTTTTTAAAAAGTTTGTCCAAATGTGATGGTGTACTCCCAACCATGAGGATTACCATCTCCATTAATATCATCAAAACCATAACCCATGTCAAAACCTAATTTACCAAGACCTGGCATAAAAAACCTAACCCCAATTCCAGCTGATTTTTTCATGGAAATTGAACTGAATCTATCAATGTAAAATGGTTCTGTCAATCTTGATGTGTTCCAAACATTTCCAAGCTCGCCAAAAGCCATGATATAAATTACAGGATTCTCCGATATTGGATATCTCAGTTCTGTAACTAATCTTCCCATTGAATTTCCACCTACAGCTTGGCCTCCATTAGATTGAGGTCCTAAAGAATTATCCGGATATCCCCTAAAAGCATTGCCGTAGGGTATTCCATTTCCTCCCATAATAAATCGCTCATCAAATGGTATAAAGCTGGGGGTATCATCATCAACACTAATATTTTTAATAACTCCTACCTTAGCTGAGCTATATAAAATAAATTTTGAAAACGTTGGCGTGAACCATTCAAGATTCATCATATGTTTTTGAAAATTTTCATTTCCTCCAAGGATTCCACCAGAATATGTACTATTAATCATAAAAGTAGATCCTTTTGTAGGGAATTCCGCTCTATTTCTACTATCCCTTGAAAATGTTTGGCTTATGCTAATTCCTCTAGTTTTTTGAAGACCACCTATATACTGATCAATATCTGCTTGCGTACCTTCATATTCTTTTTGCATAAACTTAACAGACCACATAACTCTAAAAAAATCATCTGGCCACTCTAGCCTTCTTCCAAAACTTGCAACAGCTCCTCCAACAGTAAAATCTAGAGGAAAGTAATAATTTGTGGACGAACCTCTGTAAGAATAAAATACTGATGCACCAACTAAAAATGGGCTATCATTAATCATGGGATCTTGAAAGCTAATATTCAAAGATTTATACTTAGATGGCTCTTGACCTGAATATAAAGAAAAGTTGGTTCCTGTACTTATTCCTACATTTAATTTTTGACCTCTTCCTCTAAAATTATCAAACTCTACGCCAGCACCTCCTGTCATGCCATACTCTCCAGTGAAACCTAAATTTGCATTGATCCTTTGAGTTGATTGTTTTTCTTCTACAAGAAAATCAAGGCTTACTTTGTCATCTGAAACAGGAGTTACATCAGGAATAACATTATCAAAATAATTCAAAATCCAAATATCTCTTTGACTTCTCATTAGCTTAGATCTGTTAAAGACATCGCCAGGATATATTTTAAGCTCCCTTCTAATAACATTCTCTCTCGTTTTCTCATTACCAGAAACAAAAATTTGGTCAATATAAACTTTATTGCCCTCATTAAATTTAAATAATATATCCAAAGAATTTTCTCCAACTGGTGTGATTACTGGAGTCACGTTGCTAAAAATATAACCCTTGTTTTGATAAATACTCATCATATTTTCATAAACAGATTTATCAAATTGTTCTTTTGAAAATACTTCTCCCTTCTTCAAGTTTAATAGCCTCTGAAGTTCTTCTGTACTTGCTACTCTATTATCTTCAAATCGAAATTCTGAATACTTATATTTTGGTCCTTCTTCGATTTTTAAATTCAATGATAGGGTGGCATTGTCTTTATTTACTTCTATTGTTTCATTTAGTACTCTAAAATCTCTGAAACCCTGATTATTATAAAAATTAGTTAAGCTTTCTATATCTTCTTTTAATCTTTCATTATCAAAATTTTTCACCCAAAATGTCCACCATTTTTTCTCTTTGGTGTTATTTAATTCTTTTCTCAATTTTCTTTCAGAAAATTGTTCGTTTCCTTTAAAAACAATAGATGATAATCTATATTTTTTATTTTCTTCGATTAAAAATAAAATATCTTTAGCATACTCTGTTCTTACAACTGTGTCTTGAGGCGCTACCACTGATGGTATAACTGAGATATCATAGTATCCATCCTCTTTATATAAATCTATGATAGATCTTGATGCCTCATCTAATGAATTGGTTTTAATTCTTTGCCCTTGTCTAATTGAAATCACATCTTTAAGTCTACCCTCTCTAATAGATATTCCATCAAAAATAATATTATTTAATACTGGATTTTCAATAACATTAATTGTTATCTCTACACCATATTGAGACTCGTTATCCAGAACTATACTTATATCATCAAAAAGCCCTAAATCCCATAGTCTTGATATTGCGGTCGAAATGTCAGCTCTTTGAATTTTGGTACCATCTCTTAAACCTGCTGAATACTTAATCATCTTATCAGATGTCGTTGTGTTACCCAATATATTAACTCTATATAAAGTAACTTCTTGAGATAAAATTTGTGTGCACAAAACCAAAAAAAATGCATATAGTCTCAAATATTTCATTTTTTAAATTTTTCCATACTTTCTATTTCTACTTTTAAAATCTTCTAATGCTTTCTCAATATCTCTTACGCCAAACTCAGGCCAAAGCTTTTTGGAGGTGTGAATCTCTGCATAAGCTGATTGCCATAATAAAAAATTACTTAATCTTGTTTCGCCACCAGTTCTTATAATCAGATCTGCATCTGGCAATTCAGGGCAATATAAGTGATTTTTTAGAATATCTTCATCAATTATTTCAATACTGTTCTCTATAATTGAGTTAATTGCATCAATTATTTCTTGACGTCCTCCGTAGCTTAATGCTAAAGTTAAAAATAAGCCCGAATTATTCTTTGTCTTATTAATCGTTAATTCCACTGATTCTTGAGTTTTTATTGGTAATTCCGCTAATCTTCCAACGACATTAAACCTTATATTGTTCCTCATCATACTGTCTAGCTCATTCTTAAGCATATATGATAATAATTCCATTAAAGTGCTTATTTCTTCATTAGGTCTTTGCCAATTTTCATTTGAAAAAGTATATAATGTGAGAAATTGTATTTCTTTTTCTACACAGTAATTGATTATTTTTTTAGCTGTTTTAGCACCTTTTTTATGTCCAAAAGCTCTAGGTTGATTCTTCTTAATAGCCCATCTCCCATTACCATCCATTATAATTCCTAAATGGTTCAAAAAAATATTACTCATATTGTTTAACCAAACTTTGAGCTATTTTAATGAATATTTTTGATATGGAATGTTTTGAGTTAGATTGAACTAACGGCTCTCCTTTATCAATTGAAAGCATTAAATCTTCAGAATATGGTATTTCTGCAAGCAATGGGATGTCTAATCTTTCGCTTTCTAAAAGCCCTCCTCCTTTTTTAAACAAATGAAAATTGAATGAAAAGGCTTCATTTTCAACCATAATTGATTTCCCGTTTATTAATATTTCTTGATTATTCATTCCTGGAATTTTTCCTTCAATGTTCATAAAAGACATATTTTCAACAACTCCAAGTAATTTAGTTTTTACTTTTCTAAACATATCTGCCCCTTTTCTAACATCGGTTAATGCGATATCATTGGGAGTTGTTATTATTATTGCTCCATCCAAAGGAATTTTTTGTGAAAGAGTCAACTGTACATCGCCAGTACCGGGCGGAAGATCTAAGATCAAATAATCAAGATCTCCCCATGAAACATCTTTAAAAAACTGTTCGGTCATTTTTGCAACTAATGGACCTCTCCAAACTACAGGTGCCTGATTGCCGCTAATAAAGCCAAAGCTCATTAGTTTTAAATTATTTTTTTCAATTGGTATAATTTTTTGTTCATTAACAACTTGTGGATTGTCATTTACTCCCATAGTGATTGGCAAAGAAGGTCCGTAAATATCTAAATCTAGCAGACCAGTTTTATGACCTAATTCAGCTAGTGCTGACGCAACATTTAAAGCTATAGTTGATTTTCCAACACCTCCTTTACCGCTTGCAACCGCAATAATATTCTTAATTTTACCATCAACGTTTGCATCTTTATTACTTGTATCTACTGTATTACTCACAGCCTGATCTAAAATTTTGATTTTAACTACAAAGTCATTTGATTGAATGGATTCGGAAATTTGTTTAACTAGCAGATTTTTCTTTTCTTCATTTTGAGATGAAATTGAAAGCATGATCGTAATAGTCTTATTATCTACGATTATATCCTTAACCATGCCAAAGGAAACGATATCTCTATTGAAACCTGGGTAATTAATAGTCTTAAGCTTTTCTAATATTTGATTTTTATCCATATAAAAATAAAGTTTTATGATTGTAAAAATAGAGAATGAATGTGTAAAATGTTAGGAAATTATAAACTTATCTTTCTTGACCAAAGAAACTATAGTTTTTGTCAATTGAGGCATCATATTCATCAGGCACTTCGTCTTCATCATAAATTGCATCAACCGGACATTCAGGTTCACATGCTCCACAATCAATGCACTCTTCTGGGTTTATATACAATTGTTTATTAGTAACATTATAGCCACTTTCTTTTGCTTCTTCACCAGATCCTTCGGGATCATCTGGGCCGTGGATACAGTCTACGGGGCAAACTTCTACACATGCTGTATCGCATGTTCCAACACAAGGATCTGCTATAATGTATGCCATAATTATATTAATTATACGTAGTTTCATTTCTATGTTCAAAGAAAAAAATTTAAATATATTTTTATTAACTGTACCGTTAATGAATTCAATAGCTAGAGCAATTTATGATGTTGCTTTTATATGGCTTGTGTTGGATCTAACCAATTCTGAAAAAATCACAGGAATTGTTGCTATGACATCTTATTTACCTGCAATCTTGTGTGGCTTATTTATTGGTGCTATAGTTGATTTATTCCCTAAAACAAAAATGATAACATTTGCAACCATAATGCAAGGGTTGGTTTTGGCGCTAATACCAATGTTATTTTTTTTTGATATAACTTCAATATGGATAATAGTGCTAATTGCTTTTTTTCATAATGCATTTGGTTTGCCCATGGTTCCAGCGTTTAATGCTTATTTACCTACTCAGATTAACAAGGAGGGGTTATTAAAGGCAAATTCGGTTGTTAACATTTCTTGGCAAACAGCAGTATTAATAGGTCCAATCATTGCTGCTCAACTTTTAATAGTTTACAATGTTGAACACTTATTTGTTTTTTGTCTTATATTTTATTTTATAGCTGCAGCTATTACGACAATGGCCCCAATTGACATCGTTGAAAAAGAAGAAATTAATATATATAAAATTATTTTTAAGACAAAAGAAGGTATTAATTATCTTAGAGAGCATACAACATTCGCATTTATTATTTTTCTAACTTTACTTAGTAACTTGTTTGTTATGGGTCCTGCAATAGTCGGGATACCAATATTAGTTAAACTTTACTTGGGTGGTACCGCATCTGATTTTGCACTAGTTGAGGCGTTTGTTGGTTTAGGAATGCTTATTGGTACTGCAACTGTATATAAAATTGGGAATAAATTACCTCATGGTCTATTGTTTCTGTTAGGCTTATTTATCGACGGGGCGAGTTTCTGCTTGTACTATTTTATAGAAACATTAAATCTATTAAACTTTTTGTCTTTCATTCATGGAATTGGTATTCCTTTCTTAGTTATTTCAAGAGTATCTATTATGCAAAAAAATATACCAGAAAAATTGCTCGGTCGTATCTTTGCAATTATTTCAGTATCAATTTTAAGCATGACTGCTGTTTCAAGTGGAATTATTGGTTTGCTTACAGAGTTCATGAGTATACACGAAATATTTTTATTATTTGGACTGATGGCTGGATTATGTGGATTAGCAGGACTAATTCATCCTAAAATTAGATACTTAAACTAAAAGATTAGCTACTCTAGACTTTGTAAGATCTCGTAATTCTTCAACGCTTAAATCCTTATATTCTGCAGGAGTTATAGGCTCACCAAATACAGTTGTTAGCTTTCCAGGGTTAACAATCCAGCTATTTCTTACATTAGCCCTATAAGCTCCAATCAATCCAACAGGCACGATTGATGCAACATTTGTACTTTTTACAAAATGAAATCCGCCTTTTTTAAATTCACCCATTTCTCCTGTAAGAGTTCTTTGCCCCTCTGGTGAAAACAACATCGAATCTCCGTCTTCAACCAATATTTTTTCAGCTGCTTTTAATGTTTCGCGCGCCTTATCAGTATTATCATGCGTTATAGCATAAGCACCGTATCTTTTTACAAAAAAACCAAAAAGAGGCCACTTAAAAATTCCTTCCCAGCCAATTGCGTTTACATAATAAGGAATAGAGCCACCCAACATAAATACATCAAACATTGATTCATGATTAAACATAAAAATGTATGGACCATTTTCTTTTTTAGGGACCTGACCCTTGATTTTAAACCATTGAAAGGATACTAACATAAGCAACCGACTGGATAATGGTATTAAAGGATAATAAAGATTTCTTGAATGTATAACATATGAAAAAATAATGCCAATAATCATAACCAAGGCAAATAGTGGTAAAAATAAAATAAATACAACAGCAGAAATTAATGTTCTTATCATATCGGCTATTTTAATCCAACTTTTTAATAATATCTAACATTTTATGATTTGCTTTTGGCAAAGCATATTTATCAATTTCATCGAAACGTATCCACCTAAAATCCTGATTCATAAATAGTTTTCTAATAGATTTTGGATGTGAAATAAATAATGATATATTGACTCCAAAGTGAGAATATTGATGTTTTATGGAGCCTAAGTAAGTTGGTGCTTTTATATCAAGATTGGTTTCTTCTTTTATTTCACGAATAATAGCTTTTTCTGCTGATTCATTTTTTTCGATCTTTCCTCCAGGGAATTCCCATAAACCCTCTAAAAATTTAGTATTCTTTCTTTTCGAAATAAGGATTTTATCATCAAACTTTATCAATGAAACTGCAATATCAAATATTGGTATTTTTTTTGAAACTTTTGGACGAGGATACCTCGTTGGATAAGAGGATTGGTATGCCTTACATGAACTGCTTATAGGGCATTGATTGCAGAATGTGAGGTTTGCTCTACATACAGAACTTCCTAGATCCATTAAAGCTTCATTATAATCTCCTGGCCTGACGATGCTTTGATTTTTTTCTAAAAATTTTGTTACTCTATTTTGATTCCTTTTACTTTTTGTTTTCAATCCAAGCTGTCTATAACCTATTCTTTCTATGTTAGTATCAATTCCAACATATTTTCTATCATAAGCTATGGAAAGAATTGTTTTGGCAGTATAGTCTCCAATCCCTGGCAAACTTATTAAATCTTCATACTTTTTTGGAAAAGATTTATCAATAATTTGTGTAGCTTTATATATGTTTTGGCATCTACTATAGTATCCCAACCCTTCCCATATTTTTAGCATATCATCATAGTTGGCTTGTTTAAGAGTGTTAAGGCTAGGATAATTTTTCATCCATTTATTGAAATATGGAATGACTGTTTTTACTTGAGTTTGTTGCAACATGATTTCAGAAATCCATACCTTATATGGGTTGCGTGTTTTTCTCCATGGGAGATTTCTTTTATTTTTATCGTACCAGTTTAGTAGCTTTTGATGAACCATAAGCTACAATTTACTAACTTAACTACAAGTTGTGTCTATTAATGCTGCGCAAGCCTTATATGGATCCATATTTGCAGAGGGTCGCCTATCTTCTAAATATCCGTATCCATCATTTGCGGTTTGCATTGGTATTCTAATTGAAGCACCTCTATCACTAACACCATATCTAAATTCACTAATACTACAAGTTTCATGTTTGCCTGTTAGTCTTTGCTCATTATGTGCGCCATAAATATTAATGTGTTTTTCGTGTTTTTTGGAAAGCTTCTCACAAGCATTATTAATAACTTTAATACCACCTTTTTCTCGCATTGATTTGGTGCTAAAATTGATGTGTGCTCCCGCGCCATTCCAGTCTCCCTTAACAGGTTTAGGATGTAATGTAGCACTTACACCGTAATCTTCTGATATTCTGTAAAGCAACCATCTAGATATCCAAAGCTGATCTGAAACTTCTAAAGGTCCCAGTGGACCAACTTGATATTCCCATTGACCTGGCATTACTTCTGCATTAATACCTGACAATTCTAATCCAGCTTCTAGACATAATTCTAAATGATGTTCAACAATTTCACGACCAAATACCTCATCAGCTCCTACACCACAGTAAAATGGTCCTTGTGGAGCAGGATAACCTCCCTCAGGCCATCCCAATGGATTACGTCCTTCAAAAAACGTATATTCTTGTTCAATACCAAACCATGATTCTTCGCTTTTGAATTGCTTAGCTATTTCTCTTAGCTGAGATCTACTATTAGAAGAGTGGACTGAACCATCTGCATTCATCACTTCGCACATGACTAAAATATGATTACCTCCGCGAATTGGGTCCTTACATATCCAAACAGGCTTCAGCAAGCAATCACTAAAATTGCCCGCTGCTTGATTTGTACTAGATCCGTCAAAACCCCAGTCTGGTAACTCAGAGGCTGAAGATATTTTTTTATTTAAAATTTTAGTTTTTGATCTAAGTTTTTGAGTAGGAACATGTCCATCCATCCAAATATATTCAGCCATTATTTTCATTGCTATCTCCTTTTGTATAAATTTTTTTGTAATTTGATTGGTTAAATATATTTATAAAAAAAGATAAAAGAAATTAATTATTAATTATCTTTTGAATATTGACTTAATATATTAAGGTCAATTGATGTTTCTTCCTTATATGTAGAAAGAACTAAATTAGATTGTGTCCTTGAAACTCCGGGCCAATTTTGAATTCTATAAAGTAAGTCTTCAAGCGCTTGTGAGTTTTCAACTCGCACTTTTAAAATATGTGAACCACTACCAGTTATTGAATGACACTCCATTACAGCCTCGCATTTATTTGCTTGTTCAATAAAACTGTTATAATGATCAGAGTGTTCACTAACTATAAAAACAAATGCGGTTAGATCTAACCCTGCATTTTTATGATTTAAAATTCCAACAAACTTGTTAATTAAACCCTTGTCTGTTAATTTTTTAATTCTTTCTGTAACTGCAGGAATAGATAGTTCTACTTTTTTTGCTATTTCACTAGCTGAAGACCTTCCATCTGCCTGAAGAATACCTAATATTGATATATCTATTTTATCTATCATAATTAAAATTATTAATAAAAAGTTTAAATTAATTAATAAATTAATGTATTATATATAAATATAGTTAATGAATTAACGTTTAACAAAATATTAGATATGTCAGTAGAAAAAAGCATACTAGAAAAATTACTCTTCCGTATTGATAGTCTTGAAAAAAGACTAGAAAAATTAGATCCAATTAGTAAAAGAAAATTGCCTAGCAAAAAAACACAAATTGATGACATTAAAAACAATCTAGAAGAATGGTCCAAAAAGTTCCCTAGTATAGATGTGGAATTTGAATTATTAAAGATGCTTGATTGGTTGCAGGCGAACCAAAAACGAAAAAAAGATTACAAGGCTTTTTTTAGAAATTGGTTACGTAAATCTTCTAATTCTGTTGAACAGAAGGTTGAGGACGTGTATCGATACATTTATGGGTGCAAAAACGATGATGACTGCTTTGAACAAGAATCAGAATACAAAGACATGTACATCTTTTGCAAAAAATGCGGCTCTCAAAAAACTATAATTAAATCTATTAAAAGCTAAACTTCTTTTTCAACTAGCAAAGTAAAGCTGCCTGAAATATCTCCTGTAAAAATAATATCAATTTTATGCTCACCTAATGTTTTAATTGGAGAGTTTAAATCGATATATTTTTTATCAATTTCAATATTATTTTCTTCAAGTAATTTTACTAGGTCAAGTTTGGTGACTGATCCAAAAAGCTTATCACCTTCTTCAGATTTCATCTTAACATTTAAGTTGAGATTTTCAATATCTTTTATCGTTGCTAAAAGCTTATCTTTCTGCATTTCCAACTTTCTATCTTCTAGCTTTTTAGCTTCTTCAATGCTCCTCATTTGTTTTTGAGTAAACAAAATGGCTAATTTCTGAGGCATCAGAAAATTTCTAGCATAACCCGGTTTAACTTCAACTATATCGCCTTGCTGTCCTAAGTTGTGGACATCTTCCTTTAAAATAACTTTCATTTTTAATCCCTATCCACTGCGGCAAATGGAAGTAATGCAATGTTTCTTGCCCTTTTTATGGCTACAACAAGTTTTCTATGCATTTTACTACTAGTGCCAGTTACTCTTCTAGGGGTAATTTTCCCCTGATCATTGATAAACTTATTTAAAAGTTTAATGTCTTTGTAGTCAACGTCCTGAATATTATTTCTTTTAAAATAACAGGACTTCTTTCTGCTTGTTAACATTAATTTTCCTCCTGTACAGTATCTTCTTTTGTACTTTCTTCATTGTTGACATCTAGCGAAGGTTTATCATCAAGCTTAATAATCATATATTTCATGACTTCCTTATTTAAATTCAAAAACACTTTAAACTCGTTTACAAATTCAGTGTCTTGAAATTCTGTATTAAGTAGTATGTAGTTTCCATACTTGTGCTTTTTTACATTATAGGCTAGTTGTTTTTTACCCCAAAAATCATGATTTACAATTGCATGTTTTTTCTTTTCAACAAACTCTGAAACTTCGCTCATAACACCTGAGATTTGCTCTTTGCTGTAATTAGGGTTTAATATGTATAGTACTTCATAGTAATTCATAAAATTCTCCATTATAACAGTGGTGCAATAACAAGTGAGACCACTGATATTAGTTTAATTAAAATATTTAATGATGGTCCTGCTGTATCCTTGAATGGGTCACCTACTGTGTCGCCTACAACTGCAGCTTTATGTGCAGTACTGCCTTTTCCACCATGATGTCCGGACTCAATATACTTCTTAGCGTTATCCCATGAACCGCCTGCATTGGACATAAAAATTGCTAATAAAACTCCGGTTACAGTAACACCAGCTAATATTCCACCTAACATCTCTTTTTGACCCAAAACTAGTCCAAAGAAAATTGGTGTGAATACTGCTAAGGCTCCAGGTAAAACCATCTTATTAATCGCCGCCGTTGTAGCAATATCTACACATTTAGCATAATCTGCTTTTGCTTTACCATCAAGAAGTCCTTTGATTTCTCTAAACTGTCTTCTGACTTCCTCAATCATTTCAAAAGCTGCATCTCCCACAGCTTGCATAGCTAGCGCTGAAAACACAAACGGCAATGATGATCCAATGAGAAGTCCAGCCATAACAGTAGGATTGTTGATATCTAAAGTTAAACCTCCTACCGTTTCTCTAAAGGCTGCAAATAATGCCAATGAAGTCAATGCTGCAGAACCAATTGCAAATCCTTTACCAATCGCAGCTGTAGTATTACCAACAGCATCTAATTTATCAGTTCTTTCACGAACCTCTTTTGGAAGTTCGGCCATTTCTGCGATACCGCCAGCATTGTCAGCAATAGGTCCATAGGCATCTACTGCCAATTGAATTCCAATTGTTGATAGCATACCTAAAGCAGCTAATGCAATACCATATAAATGAGCAAAGTGATATGCGCCCAATATAGAAAGTGCGATGACTAACACAGGAAGTGCAGTAGAAAACATTCCATTAGCTAGCCCTGAAATAATATTTGTTGCAGAACCAGTCTCACTAGCTGCAGCAACATTTTGAGAAGGTTTCTGGTGGTCTGAGGTGTAATATTCAGTTAATACTCCAATCAAAATACCGGAAACTAAACCTACAACTGTAGCTAAAAATAAATCTAAGGCTACGACGCTTTGGTATCCTTCTGCTAATGATACAGGATCACTAATTAATTTACCAATTAAGAAATAACTAACAACTGTCATAACAGCGCCTGAACCAAAAACACCAATATTAAGTGCTGTTTGAGGATTACCCCCTTCTTTTGTTTTTACAAAAAATGTTCCAAAAATTGAAACTAAAATTCCTGCTGCTGCAAGAAATAGAGGTAAAAAAACTAAACTTTTTTCACCTGCAGTTGCAGCTAATACCATCGCACCAATCATAGAGCCAACATATGATTCAAACAAGTCTGCTCCCATTCCCGCTACGTCGCCCACATTGTCTCCAACGTTATCTGCGATTGTTGCTGGATTTCTTGGATCATCTTCAGGAATTCCTGCTTCAACTTTTCCAACCAAATCTGCGCCTACATCAGCTGCTTTGGTATAAATTCCTCCACCTACTCTTGCAAATAAAGCAATGGATGAGGCTCCCATAGCAAAACCAGATACTTTTGTCATGACTAATGAAAAGTCTGGTGTTGCACCAAGGCCTCCATATAAGAAAAATAATGAAGAGAGGCCTAGAATTCCTAGACCAACAACATTCATTCCCATTACAACTCCGCCATTAAAAGATACGCTTAACGCTTTACTTAAGCTGGTTCTTGCCGCTTCTGTCGTTCTATGATTAGCTAACGTAGCAACTCTCATACCTAGGGCTCCCGCCAATCCACTACAAATTGCTCCAACAATAAAAGATAAAGCAACCTCAGTAGTATTTGAGGACATGTTAACCCAATACAACAACACGGCAACAGTTAAAACAAAAACAGTTAAAACTTTATATTCTCTAACAAGAAAAGCAGTTGCTCCTTCGCGAATTGCTAATCCGATTTCTTGCATTTTTTCATTACCTGGATTTTGTTTTGAAATCCAGTTACTTCTCATTAATCCAAATACAACTGCCAAAACTCCTGACAATGGTATTAAATAGTATAGATTTTCCACTATGCTACTCCTATAGTTTGATTATTAAAATTATTCATTGTGAATTCTTCTCCGTTTTCTAGTAATGAAGTCATTGCATTGCTTGAAAAAGATAATACATCTTCAACAAGAACATGATAACGACTATGAAAAGGCTTTAAAACATACTTCTCTGATGGCCTTTTATAATCGGAAGCAGCAATACCAACTTTTAATCTTTTTATATTATTTGTTGATAAATATTTAATGATAGACTTCATTCCGTTGTGACACCCATCGCCCCCGTCCGCTTTAAATCTTATTTCACCCAAAGGAAGGTCAACATCATCAAAAATGATAACTAGGTCTTCTTTTTTTGCTTTATAAAAATTTAAAACTTCGTTAATTATAACTCCGCTATTGTTCATACCGGTTGTTGGTTTAATCAACATGAAACTAGAGCCTTTTTTAGCGACAAAATAGTTGCCTTTACCTGGCTTAAATTCCAAACCGTGTTGTTTAGCAAAATTATCTAATACCCAATACCCAACATTATGTTTGGTATTATGGTATTTTAATTCGTGATTTCCTAAACCAACAAAAATCATCATTATCCTTCTTCTCCTGAATCTTCTGCAGAACTTTCTGAATCATCCGAAGATTTTTCTTCAGAATCTGCAGCATCACCATCAGTAGCTGAATCTTCAGCTCCGCTATCAATATCATCAATTGTGTCGCCTGCTTCTTCCGCTTCTTGCTTAGGTTCTTGGACAGAAACAACTGCTATATCTTCTGCGGTAATCATTTCAACATCGCTTGGTAATGTAATATCTTTAACAAATAAGTTGGTGTTCATTTCCATATCTGTCACATCAATGTCAAGGAATTCTGGGATCTCTGCTGGTCTACATTTAATAGTAACTGAATTTAGCATTTGCACTAAAAGTCCACCAAGTTTTACGCCCTGGGCTTCTCCTGCGCTTCTGACAGAAACCTCTAGGGAGATTTTTTCATCTTCTTTTACTTTTTGAAAATCTATATGAATAATTTCATCAGTTACTGGATGATATTGAATCTCTTTTACTAGTACAAATTGATTTGTATCTTCAACATTAACTTCAAAAATCATTTGGCCAGTCCTTAGCGCCTTATTTAAACTTATTCTGTCTACAGAAAGAGGCGTAGCCTCAATTCCTGAATGATAAACGACTGCTGGTACTCTATTTTGCAATCTAGTTCTTCTAGATGCTGAAGTACCGTGTTCTTTTCTAATATCTACATTTAATTTTTCAAATTTGCTCATGTTACTTTCCTAAATAGTTTGCTTACAGATTCACCTTTATGAATCCTGTTAATAGTTTCCGCAAAGATTTTTGCGGATGAAATAATTTTTAATTTGTCAAAACGTTTCTCTTCTGGTATTTCAATTGTGTCTGATATAAAAACTTGATCTATAACTTCACTTGATAATTTTTTTACGCATTCGCCAGAAAAAATTCCATGAGTTGCGGCTACAACTACAGATATTGCACCTTTCTCTTTAGCTACGCATGCTGCATTGTAAATTGTTCCCGCGGTATCAATCATATCATCTATAATTAAAACGTGTTTACCTTCTAACTCTCCAATCACAGTAACTACTTCAGATTTATTATGTGCACTTCTCCTTTTATCAATTAAAGCAAAGCTCATTCCAAGTCTTTTAGCATAAGATTGGCTTAACTTGCTTGAACCCATATCTGGAGAAAGTAAGGTGCAGTTTTCAGACTTTAACTTTTCTTTAAAATGTTCACTTAACTCAGGCATCATAACTAAGCTTCCATAAATATTATCAACAGGAATCTTTGGAAATCCTTGAATTTGTGTAGAGTGTAAGTCCATAGTAACAATTCTATCTGCGCCTGCTTGTGTAAAAATATCCATCATAACTTTAGCAGAAATTGGAACTCTAGGTATTACTTTTCTATCTTGTCTCGAATAACCAAAATAGGGAATTAAGACATTAATTCTTTCAGCGCTTGCTCTTTTTGCAGCATCAATCATTAAGGCTAATTCAATAATATTTTCTGCAGGAGAGTTTGTACTTTGTACTATGTAAATATCGTTTCCTCTTAGATTTTCTTCGTACTTTACCAGAATCTCTCCATCACTAAAACGACTAATTAGTATATCACCTAACTGCACACCCATCTTATTCGCAATAGATTTTGCTAATGACGGATTTGAAGATCCGCTAAATACTTTTTTTACATATTTACCCATATATTTGTTGGGGAGCAGGGACTCGAACCCCGACTGCCTGGACCAAAACCAGGTGTCCTGCCAATTAGACGACTCCCCAAATTATATAATTGGATTTACATAGTAAGTAGAGTAGTGGGGACTGAAAAAAGCTTCTGCTTTTAGCGCAGAGGCTTTCGAAGGAAATATTCCAAACACAGTCGAACCCGTACCCGACAAACTGGCGTAAAAAGCACCTAAATCCAATATTTTTAATTTTATGCCGCCAATTTCTGGATGTGTTTTAAAAACATACATCTCGAAATCATTTTTAAATAACTTAGAATTAAAATTATTAATTTTTAACTCATTTATTAATCGCGACAAGTTAATGTGCGCATCTTCATTTAACAAATGGTTTTTTAAATGCAAAAAAGCTTCTTTCGTGAATATTTTAATCTTTGGTTTTACTAATAAAAAATGCTTTATGGAAGAGGGTTTAGAGATCTTTTTTAAAACCTCACCTCTTTTGGTTCCAAGCTGCGTGCCTCCATTAATAAAAAATGATGAATCTGAACTAACCTGACTCGCTAATTCGAGCATTTCTTTGTTGGATAAGGAGAGATTGAATAATGTATTAACTCCCTTGATTACAGCCGCACCATTACTTGAACCCCCTCCTAAACCGGCATTCAATGGGATGTTTTTTGAAATTAAAATCTCAACATTTGGTATATCAGGAAACTTTTCTTTAATTAATGTATATGCAATAGTTCCAAAGTTTTCTTTCTCTTTTATTGATAAAAGATTTGTTGAGCAAGAAAAATTTTTTGCCTCTCTAATATTTATAGTGTCAAATAAATTTATTTCTTGAAAAATAGTGGTGAGATTATGAAATCCATCCTTGCGTTTTTTATGGACGTGTAGACCTAAATTTATTTTAGCATATGATTTTAACTCCATTTTCTTAAAACAATTATTACCTCGGCCCCCCACCCGTTCTTCATGTCAACATATTTTAGTCCATTAGTAGTAGTGCCTTTGATAGATATTAAGTCGACTGGAATATCAAGTGCTGAACTTAATGATTTAACAATTTTATCTAAATGCGGGGATATTTTGGGTTCATTTAAAACTATGGAAGCATCTATATTTACTATTGAAATATTTGTTGGAATTAGTTTAAGAATTTTTTTTAATAACTCAATACTTGAAATATTCAAAAATTCATCTGTGTTCGGAAAGTGTTGACCTATGTCGCCAATGTTCATAGCTCCACAAAGCGCGTCAATAACCGCATGCGTTAAAACATCTCCATCGGAATGTGCTTCAGATTTAAATTGACAATCTATTTTATGTCCTCCTAAAATAATACCGCTTCCATCAACTAATGTGTGGAAATCCAATCCAATTCCATAGACAGTATCTCTTTTCATTATTTTTGATATTGTTTTTAAATCTGACTTATTTGTTATTTTTGTATTTATTTGTTGGCTTACATACATTTGAACTTTATGTCCAGCATTTTCTACGATAGCAGCCTCATCAGTAAATTCGTTTATACTTTTATTATTATGATAGCTATTACTTAAAATATCATAATCAAATACTTGTGGTGTTTCTGTTGTCCAGAGATGTGTTCTGTCAACTGTAAATTCAGAATAATTGTTTTTAACTGATCGCACTGTATCGTTTATTTTTTTTCCAATTACAACAGCTTTTTGATTTTTTGAGAAATTGCTCAAATCTATTAACACTTCACTGCTTATTAGAGGTCTCGCTACATCATGTACAAAAACTTTGGAGTTTTTATGTTTTATTTTTTTGAATGCTTTGTAAACAGACTCCGATCTTGTATCTCCACCTTCACAAATGATAACATTCTTGTACTTACTATTTTCAATTTCCATTTTTATTGTTTTTATTAATTCACTATGAAGAACTAAATAAATTTTGGAAAATATCCCTGCAGATATAAACGCATCAAGTGAATATTTATAAACTGCTTTACCATAAATTGGCTCTGTCTGTTTGAATGAACCAAATCTTTTTCCAAATCCGGCGCCAACTATTATTGCAATGTTGTCCATTTAATTACACAATTAGCATAGAATCACCATAACCAAGAAATCTATAATTTTTCTTTTTTGCTTCTTTATATGATTCTTTTATGAACTTGTATCCACCAAATGCAGATGTTAGCATTAGTAAAGTGCTTTCAGGTTGATGAAAATTTGTAATTAACCCATCCACAATTTTAAACTCATGTGGAGGGTGAATGAACTTGTTAGTCCATCCTTTTTTGGGAGATATTTGAAATCCTGACACGTTTACAGTTTCTAATGCTCTTACCGTAGACGTTCCTACTGCAAATATTCTACGTCTTTTTCTTTTTGCTTCATTAATTGCTAAAGCTGTACCGGGAGAGACTTCAAAATATTCTGAATCCATATGGTGACGATTTAAATCCTCAACTTGAACAGGCTTAAAGGTTCCCAAACCAATATGGAGAGTAACATAGTGCATATTTACACCTTTTTTTTCAAGTTTTTTAATAATCTCAGAAGTAAAATGTAAACCTGCGATAGGTGCAGCAACCGCTCCTCTTTTTTTTGCATAAACAGTTTGATATCTTTCTTTATCTGATTTAGTAGCTGGTCTTTCAATGTATGGCGGTAAAGGAGGGTGTCCCAGCTTGTCTAAGATGTCATCAAAGTTTCCGTTTTCAAACTCAAACCTAACAACTCTACCTCCGGAAACAGTATTATCAATTACATCACAAAATAATCCATCTGATAAAATAAGCTTGTTTCCTATTCTAACTTTTCGCGCAGGCTTTACGAGCACCTCCCAAAGCCTATCACCTAATTCTCTTAATAAAAATATCTCTACCTTTGCATCTGTTCTATCTTTTGTAGCAAATAGCTTTGCAGGAAATACTTTTGTATCATTTAATATTAATAGATCATTTTTTTGAAAGTAGTCTGTAATATCAGAAAACTTTTTATGCTTGATTGAATTGTCTTCTCTATTCAAAACCATCATTTTTGATCCGTCTCTTTTTTGCTTAGGCTTTTGTGCAATATGTTTTTTAGGAAGCTGATACCTAAAATCAGTTAACTTATATTTTTTCTTTTTTTCTATCATAATTATTCCTCTTTTCTTGGCTGATTCATGCCAAACAGTTCATAAGCTTTTTCTGTTGCCACTCTGCCCCTAGAAGTTCTTTCAATAAATCCTTCTTTAATCAAATATGGCTCATATACATCTTCAATTGTTTGTATATCTTCATTAATTGATATAGCTAATGATTTTCCTCCAGTTGGCCCACCATTATAATTAACAATTAAGTTTTTTAAAATTTTTCTATCCATATTCTCAAGACCATTTTTATCAATACCAATGCTATCAAGAAAAATTTTGGCATCATCAAGCTTTACTTCTTTGAGGTTTTGGACCTGAGCAAAATCTCGAACCCTTCTTAATACTCTATTTGCTATTCTTGGTGTTCCCCTAGATCGTCCAGCAATTTCAATTAGAGCTTCATCGTTTATAGATATTTCTAGTATAGATGCTGTTCTTTTCAAAATTTCAAATATTTCTTCTCTTTTGTAAAAGTCTAATCTAAAAATAGCACCAAACCTATCTCTCATTGGTGTAGATATGTTTCCAAGTCTAGTAGTGGCACCCACTAAAGTAAAGGGCTCAAGATCTATTCTTACGGTTCTTGCATTTGGTCCAGAATCAATTAAAATGTCTATTTTATAGTCTTCCATTGCTGAATAAAGATATTCCTCTACTGTTGTATTTACTCTGTGAATTTCATCGATGAAAAACACATCTCTATCTTGAAGATTTGTTAACATACCTGACAAATCTCCCGGGATAGATATAACAGGCCCCGATGTTGATAAAAATCCCTTATCCAATTCTGTGGATATAATATTAGATAAAGTAGTTTTTCCTAATCCTGGGGGACCATAAAGCAATATATGGTCTAGCGCATCTTCTCTTTGCTTAGCTGCAGTAATGTATGTCTTTAATGATTCTACTATTTCTCTTTGACCTATAAAGTCATCAAATAAATTTGGTCTGATTTGTTTGTCAAAATTTTTCTCTTCATTGGAAGAAATGACTATTTTTTGTTCATCGCTCACGATACACTAAGATAAAGAGGGAATCACCGTTATCCAAAAAATTATTTAAGAACTTTTTTAAGGAACTTTCCTGTAAGCGATTTTGTATCTCTAGAAATTTCTTCAGCCGTTCCTTGGGCTACAACTGTTCCACCGCCCTCTCCTCCTTCTGGTCCAAGATCTATCACCCAATCTGCACATTTTATAACGTCTAAGTTGTGCTCAATTACAATAATTGTATTTCCTTGGTCTACTAATTTTTGTAATACTGATAATAACATTTGTATGTCATCAACATGTAGCCCAGTAGTTGGTTCATCCAAAAAGTAAATTGTGTTCTTTGTGCTCGTTTTGGATAGTTCTGTAGATAATTTTATTCTTTGTGCTTCACCGCCAGAAAGGGTTGTTGCTTGTTGTCCAAGCTTAATATATCCTAAACCCACATCATGTAAGGTGTCTAGACGTTTTTTGATTGGCTGAATGTTTTGAAAAAACAGCCTTGCTTCATCAACAGACATACTTAAAACATCATCAATATTTTTATTCTTGTATTCGATCTGAAGTGTTTCTTTATTATATCTTTTACCATTACAGTCGTCGCAGTTGACATATACATCTGGAAGGAAATTCATTTCAATTTTAATAATACCAGCTCCTTGACATGTTTCGCATCTTCCTCCTTTAACATTAAAAGAAAATCTTCCAATTTTATATCCTCTTAGTTTCGCTTCTCTTGTTTGAGCAAAAAGGTCTCTAACATGTGTAAAAATTCCTGTGTAAGTAGCCGGATTTGATCTGGGCGTTTTACCGATAGGTTTTTGATCAACATTGATAACTCTTTCAATTTTTTCCGTTCTTGTAAGGTTTTTGAACGGTAGCATTTCTTTGACGCCATAGTTGACTAAGTTTGATAATGCTGGGTAAAGCGTCTGGTTTATCAAAGAGCTTTTTCCGCTTCCTGAAACGCCTGTTATAGCTACTAGTCTTTCGTATGGAAAACTAACATCAATATTTTTAAGATTATTTCCGCTTGCGCCTAAAATGGTAAAATGATCAAAGGTTGTTGTTCTGTAATTTGGAAGAGGAATACTCTTCATACCAGAAAGGTATTTTCCTGTAAGACTTTTCTTGTGCTTAATAATTTCTTTTAATTTTCCAGAAAATACAACCTCTCCTCCCAAGGTTCCCGCCTTAGGTCCCATGTCAATGATTTGATCAGCTGATTCAATTGTATCTAGGTCATGCTCAACTACAATAACAGTATTTCCAATATCTTTTAATGATTTTAAAGTGTCTAAAAGTCTATCATTGTCTCTTGGGTGTAAACCGATTGATGGTTCATCTAAGACATAAAGCACTCCAGTTAATTGAGAACCCACTTGCGATGCAAGCCTAATTCTTTGGGCCTCTCCTCCAGATAGGGTTCTGGAAGCTCGATCAAGGGTCAAATAGTTCAACCCTACATTAGTTAAAAAGCTTAATCTTTTTTTAATTTCTTTAAGAATGCCCCCGGCAATGTCTTGTTGGCTTCTATTAAGATTGATTTCTTCAAAAAATGTTAGTGTCTCTGCGATATTTTTGGAACATAAGTCTCCAATATTTGTAGAACCAATTTTTACATTTAAAGAAGAATCTTTTAATCTTTTGCCTTTACAGCCATCACAAGTGCGGGTACTCATAAATCCTTCAATCCATCTTCTTATTCCGTAGGATTGTGTTTGCTTATATCTTCTTTGTAACTCTGGAATTATTCCTTCCCATTTACCAGAATATGTTCCCTTCCACTTCTTGTTTTTAATATCAATATCAATTTTTTTACCACTTAATCCATACAACAAGATAGTTCTTACCTCTTTTGACAACTTATTCCATGGTTTAGAAAAAGATAAGTCAAACTCTCTTGCCAACGCTCTAAGCTTGCTGCCATGAAAACCTTTAGGCTGACTTCCAATGGGTTTAATAGCTTCTTGAATAAGTGATTTTTTGACATCTGGAACAACTAAGTTTGGATCGATTTCTGTAATGAAACCAAGGCCATCACATTGTTGACATGCTCCATAGGGAGAATTGAAAGAAAACATTCTTGGGGTTAAATCTGTCATCATAACATAAGGATGATATGCACATGCAAAATGCTCGCTAAATGAGTAATCTTCGTTTTTGTTAATATTTATAATACATATTCCATTGCCCATTTTAAGTGCAAGCTCTACAGATTCTAGCAACCTAGACTGAATTGATTTTTCTAAAACAACTCTATCGATTAAAACATCGATGTCGTGATTTTTGTTTTTTTCTAGCACAGGAATTTTTCTTAACGAGACAATTTTATTATCGACTCTTGCTCTCAAAAACCCTTTCTTTTTTATGTCTTCAAATATTGTTTTATGTTCACCTTTTCTTCCCTGAACAACTGGGGATAAAATATACGCTTTTTCATTTTTATGGAGTTTTAAAATTTGTTCTACTATTTGCTCGGGAGATTGTCTAGAAATTTCCCTAGAACACTCCCAGCAGTGAGGTTGCCCTATACTTGCATAAAGAAGCCTCAGGTAATCATGTATTTCGGTTATAGTTCCAACGGTTGATCTTGGATTTCTTGATCCTGTTTTTTGCTCAATAGAAATTGCAGGCGATAGACCTTCAATTGTATCTACATCCGGTTTCTCCATAAGATCTAAGAATTGTCTTGCGTATGCTGATAAAGACTCAACATACCTTCTTTGACCCTCTGCATATATTGTGTCAAATGCTAAAGAGGATTTGCCTGAGCCGGACGGTCCAGTAATCACTATAAGTTTATTTTTATCTATATCAACATCTACATCTCGAAGATTATGTTGTCTTGCTCCCCTAATTTGTAATTTATTTTTCATAATTTTTTTGAAAATTTGACTTATAACTTACTTAACTATGGAAATGATTCAAAAAAGGATTTATGTTTTATTAAATAAAAAATGAAAAACCTCAAAAACAAACTATTAATATCTATGCCAAATATGGTTGATCCATATTTTGCAAAAAGTGTAATATTTATATTTGAGGATGGCATGGATGGAACAACGGGTATTATAATAAATAAACCTGTTAGCGAAATGAAAATCGTTAATTCAGGTATTAAAAATAAAATTTTTGAAGACATTTTAAATGAGTCAAAAAAAATATTTTTCGGTGGTCCCATTAATTTAAATGAGGTGTGCGTAATAGAAAGTATACTTAGTTCTGAAATTGATTTTTCCAAGAAAATTCAACTTTCTACCGATTTAGATCTTATTAAAAAAATATTATTTAATGATAACTCTCCGGATGGAACAAGACTAATATTTGGTCACGCTGGATGGGAGAAACAACAGCTATGTAATGAAATCAAGCGCGGCGACTGGATTATTCAAGAATACGATAGTTCAATTTTTAATGTTCCTCCACAAAATTTGTGGCAAGAAATGATTCATACTTTGGGGTTGGATGAATTTAACGTTATTGGAGCAGGTGGTATGTCATGATTAAAAATATAAAAAAAATTCAAAAAGATATTAAAAATAAAAAAGCGACCAAGGCTACAAATGGTATGCAATTGTTAGCAAATGGGTTTTCTCTTTTAAAAAAGGGTTTTGTTCTATTACTTACTGATATTTTTTCAAGTAAATAATTTTTAAATAGATCTGTGTTCTCCCCCGTCACAAAATATAGTAGAACAATTAACAAAGTTTGCTTTTTTGCTCATCAACAAGGAAACTAATCCCGCTACATCTTCTGGAGTTGTTAGCCTTCTCATGGGATTTCTCTTTTTTGTTTTTTCAGCCCACTCTTCCCAATCTTTAGATATTTTGGTTAATGCGCGCGTTGGCGTTATTCCTGCTTGAATTGTATTTGCCGTAATACCCTTTTCGCCCAACTCCCACCCAATCTGTCTTATAACAGCTTCAAGCGATGCCTTGGATACTCCCACTGGTCCATACCCTTCCATAGCTTTATAGCTTCCTTCACTAGTTAATCCTAAAATCCTTGATCCATTAGTTAATAATTTTTTATCCAGAAGTGTCTGAGTCCAATAAATAAGACAATGAGCCATAACATGTTGTGTCATATCCATTTGGCGCTTTCTCACAGGCTTAGGTTCAAAAAAATTAGTTGTACTCCCAAAAGCTATTGAATGCATAAGAAGTTTTACTTTACCGTCGCCAACCAGATTAATTATTTCGGGAATTCTTTTTAATATCACCTCTTTATCTGCGGCATTTTCATTCCAAAATTTTACTTTTGCGTTATTAATTGAGGCAATTTCTTTTTCAAATTCTTGCGCTTCTTTCTTTATTGCGCCTCGGTCCAAGTGAAAGCCAACTATGCCAAACCCTTCAGTTGCAAGCTGTTTCGATATTGCTGCACCATGTCCAGTCGAACATCCTAAGATTATTGCCCATTTATTTTTCATAAGATTTCAATTTAATAAATACTAATTCAATTAAGTATTATATTCTCAACATGAATTTAAACTGTGGATTTGTAGG
>MDTC01249308.1_pt1 | contig 37081 bp, 32 predicted proteins | sample 811181 | NCBI WGS metagenome assembly MDTC01 (sample SAMN05326644, study PRJNA326480) | marine metagenome | isolation source: seawater | place: Pacific Ocean: North | collected 2011
CTTCGTCTTTCAGAGGCAAATGGATCAAGCACCATACCTCCTGCGATAGTTCGACGTGCTGACTGATCACGAAGAACTAATCGATCTCCGTGCAGACACCCCAATTTCTCATCTAACACTAGCTGGACCAAACCATGTTCCCCGGGAGCTATCTTCTGGTGCTCTAAAACTGCCACCCGGCCAGTAATATCTTTAGCTCCAATGTGAATATGAACTGGCGTCCAGTGCATGAGAGACCTTTTTTCTGACTTGAGAACAGCAATGGTGGCATCAACACATGCTGTTGGCTGATGCAGTCCGCCCTCTAGCACCCAATCTCCACGCGAGACTGTTGCTCTATCGATCCCACTTCCTGTAATATTAAGAGCACATCGCTGACCTGCATACCCAATTTCACTCTGGGAATTTTGGGCATGGATTGAACGGATCCGCACATTTAGGCCTTGCGGCGAAACAACAAGACGATCACCTAACGTGGTCTTTCCTGAAAAAACAGTTCCAGTAACTACTAATCCTGCGCCAGGGAGAGTGAAAACCCGATCAATTGCCATCCGAAATTTTCCAGTTTTCTCCCTTGAAGCAATCTCCAAAGCCTTTTTCTTCAGATGCTCACTAAGCGCAATAATACCCTGACCTGTCTGACCTGAGCATGGGAAAATAGGTTTGTTCTCCATGACTGTGTCAGCAACTAAAGATGCAATTTCATTTTGAACTTCAGCTCGCCGTTCTTGATCGACCCGGTCTATTTTAGTTAATGCAATCGCGCCATTTTCAACACCAAGAAGATTTATAATTGCCAAGTGTTCTCTAGTCTGAGGCATAGGACCATCGTCAGCGGCAATTACCATCAGTGCGAAATCGATCCCAGTCACGCCAGCTAACATATTTCGAATGAATTTCTCATGGCCCGGCACATCAACAAACCCAATTGTATGATTCTCATCAAATGACCGATATGCAAAACCCAAATCGATCGAGAGACCGCGTGATTTTTCTTCCGGCAGTCTATCCGTATTTACTCCAGTGAGCGCATGCACTAACACGGTTTTACCGTGGTCTATGTGTCCCGCTGTTGCCACTATCATGGATCAGGAGTACCGGAGTTGGTTTAACTGAGTCTCGAACTCGACGCGATTGTCTAGGCAACGAAAATCAAGTAAAAACTTGTCCTCAGTAACACGGCCTATTACCGGTATCGGTAGATTACGAAAGGCAGCGGCGAGTGCTTTCAATCTCGAACCACGACCTTTCTTTCCTCCGGCTGGCACAATTGCGAGCCCACCACTTGGCAATAAGCTTGTTGGTTGTGAACCACTTCCTACTTGGCTTTTCATTTCGATGACGCCCACGGTCGCAGTTTTTTTTAACGCTTCACTTACAGCAGGAGCTATCTCTGTTGCTTCATTGATTATATTTGTCTTCGGCTTGGACAACGCCCTCAACGAAGGTAAGCGTTCGACCAAACAATCTGGATTTAGATAAAGCCGTAGCACCGCTTCCAGCGCAGCAATCGTCATCTTATCAAGCCTCAGTGCGCGTTTTAATGGATTTTTTTTAATCTTCCTAATGAGATCAGCACGCCCTGCTATTATGCCGGCCTGAGGGCCTCCGAGTAATTTATCACTGCTAAATGTGACGAGGTCTGCACCATCGGCGATCGCATCTTGGGGAGTTGGCTCATGAGGTAACCCAAACTGCGTCATATCAATCAGCATACCGCTGCCAAGGTCTACCACGTAAGGTAAGCCATGTTCGTGCGCGATCACAGCCAAATCAGATTGTGCCACCTCGGCGGTAAAGCCAGTCACAACGTAATTACTAGTATGGACTGACATCAGTAATGCGGTCTTTTTTTCGATTACCTCCGCATAATCTTCCTTATGTGTGCGATTAGTCGTTCCCACTTCACGTAACCTGCAGCCTGCGCGCTTCATAATATCTGGGATGCGGAAAGATCCGCCTATCTCAACTAATTGACCTCGCGATACCAGCACTTCCTTCTTGTCAGCAAGTGTGTTCAGCAATAACAATACCGCCGCAGCATTGTTATTGACCACCGTAGCTGCATCTGCCCCAGTCAATTTACAGATTAAAGGTTCGATATGATCATCTCGGTCACCACGGCAACCCTTACCTAGGTCATATTCCAAATTCGAGGCCCCGGTAGCGACCATTGCCACAGCCTCTAACGCTTCGACCGGGATAGATGCCCTACCTAAATTAGTATGAAGAACAGTCCCAGTGAGATTAAAAACCCTCTGCAGTGAAGGTCGCAACCAATTGGACAACCGTTTGTTGACCGCTAAGAAAATATTTCGCGGTTCCATCATTGGTGGCGTGACAACGCCAGACGTTATTGAGGAACGCAGTAAAGCCACTTCTTCGCGTATAGCATCTGCCACCAAATGGCGCCCATAAGCATCGCACGCCAAGACCATTTCCTTAGATTTGAGTAATCGATCTACGGACGGCGGTCGCAGCTTCTTAGTATCGGTATTTCGACCCATTTCAATTTCCCTAATATTCTGAAGTTATTGTACTGTTCAGAACTGCCATTAGCAAAAGAACAGACAACCACAATCCCCGGCAAAATAATTGCCTAAAAAATATAACTTTGCTCAGAAGTAGTGCACAATCTCCCGGCTTTGGGATGCCGGCACTTGTCTGGTTGAGTGCACAAAATACCACCAACAACGTTATAGCACAATTTTTAATCAAAATGCCCTTAGCATGGGCAATTTTTACCCATATTGTAAATTTACAACACTTTGATAAATCGTTTTATTACATGGAGTTAACAGCAAATAAGTGATTGAAAATAATGTGGCCCTGTTTTATTTAAACTGTAGGTAAAAACACAACAAAAAATATTTGCAAGGAATCAGATAATGCGGTCAAAATTAATAGCTTTCATAGCATTGGCGATAATGACGTTAGGTAGTGCGGCTTTTGCGGGCGGGCACAAAAAAGATGCAGATCCAATCGATGAATTTTTCAACCAAGTTCCCGGTGAATTTTCATCAGATGTGTCTTTGGCCAGTGATTATGCGTTTCGCGGTGTTTCTCAAACTGGCGCAAGTCCTGCAATCCAAGGTTCGTTTGGATATTCCTTAGGGTTGCAAGACCAGTTCAAATCTCCCATTCCCATCAATTTGTACACAAGTGTTTGGGGTTCGAATGTAAATTTCGGGAGCACTGATGATTCGCAGATAGAAATGAATTTAACGCCCGGTATTAACACTGAGATTAATGGTATTTCGATCGATTTTTACACCATTTGGTATATATATCCGGATACTAGTGGTTCTGGTAACGACTATGTTGAGTATGCAGGCGGGCTAGGTTATGACTTTGGTGTCGCATCGCTTGGTGTGTCATATACATATTCTCCTGATTACACGGTGAATGCTGGAGAATTCCATTATTTCGGCGCGAGTATTAGTGTGCCGCTACCTTACAAATTTACTTTGGACGGAACAGTTGGAACGGGTAGTTTTGAGCAAGACGCCGGGGTTGATTTCACTGATTGGTCTATTGCGCTCAGCCGTGACATTCGCGGATTTACTCTTTCAGGAAAGTACGTAGCAAATGATATGAATGATACTGATGATTGTGGTGGTGTGGGTAACTGCGACACCCGCGGTATTTTTTCAATATCTAAATCATTCTAAATGTTTTATTGGTTGATTTCTATGTGAGATATGTGTGTGGGAGCTGCAAAAATAGTGCAGCTCCCACTATTTTTGCATGATATGGTCTCAGGATCGGGAGCACTATTCACAAATTAAGCCCATTATAGTGACAGAATTGTTGGCTGTGTCCCTAAATTTGTAATGAGGCATACAAAAAAACTATGCTGGTTTGTCGCCTTTAATCGTAACCCTTCGACCTTTTCTTTCTTCCGGCCAATAATCCCAAATAGCGCGATGCATGCAACACCGGTTGTCCCAAAAAGCCATATCATTTTTGGACCATCGAAATCTTATTTGATGATTAATGTGTTCGCCTTGCTGAAATAACAGCTCTAGCAAAATATTACTCTCATCTTCCGATAATTCGTTTATTCGAGTTGTAAAGGTCCGGTTAACAAAGAGCCCTTTCTTCCCCGTTTCGGGATGAGTTCTAACAATTGGGTGTATAGCTTCCGGGCAGTCTATATCAGTGTCTTTTTGGCCTCTATCTGCATATCGCCCCTTATAAATATGCTCTGAGCTGTGTAATGCTGTTAGGTCACTAATCATATTTTTTATTGGTTGGGATAAAGCCTCGTATGCCGAATACATATTGTTAAACATGGTATCACCGCCACAATCAGGCAAAATATGAATCTGTAACATCGTGCCTAAAGGGGGCTCCTCATCGCAAGAAACGTCCGAGTGCCAGAATTCACCGTTAGCAATTTTTGAGTTTTTTGTTGCATGAATCTCAAAAACTTCTGGGTGTCCCTTCATTGTGGGCGCCGCAGGATGTGTATGAAGCTCACCAAATCTTTTGCCAAACTCGACATGTATTTCTGGTGGTATAACTCTTTGACCTTTGAAAAATAAAACCTGGTATTGTAAAAATGCATGGTGGATTTCTTCAAATTGCTCGTCTGAAATCGTCTTACTTAGGTCAACTTCGTGAATTTCCGCACCTAAGTTAGGGGCAAATGGCTTGGCGATAATTTTTTTGTAATCATTAGTTTGCACTGCGACCATTTATATATTCCTTTAAAACCTTACAGTTGACCTGAATAAATCGGCTCTACATTGACGGTTAGTTATGCTATTTCCGGAAGAGCAAAGGGCCCTGGACCGGACCTAGCAATTTTTTTCGCCAAAAATTAATTTTCATCTAATTCAAAACCCAGATTTCTGCAGCTTCGCTCAACGTCGTACCTTAAAATATCCAACACAACTGGCATAAGGTCAATCACTCCCATTTTCTTTTTTAATTCTGGCATGCCGCCAAATAAGAGATCGAATTTGAAAAACAATTCAGACTACTCAAAATTCATTTGTACGGACACTCATGGCTCCTCGCCCCAACCTTAAATTTCATGCCTCCTTCCTCATGCTGGTTTCGACTATTAGCTTTGCGTTAATGAATGCCAGCATACGTGACATAACCCAGGAGCTTGAGCCTATGGTGGTTGTTTTTTTTCGCAATGCGTTTGGCTTACTGGCGCTCTCACCGTTCTTGTTAAAGAATAGGCTTAAAAATTTCCGCACTGCCCGCCTTGGTCTTCATGGTATACGCGCAGGGTTGAATGTTATAGCTATGGCCTTTTTTTATGTTGGTTTGAGCCTCACACCGCTCGCCGAGGCTACAGCCCTAGCCTTCACTGCCCCTTTATTCGCTGTTTTGCTAGCTATTTTATTTCTCAAAGAACGCGTTAAAACCACAAAACTCTTAGCCATGGGCACCGGCTTCGTAGGCGCTTTGATTATACTGAGGCCTGGCTTTGGTTTTACTGATGTAGGTTCACTATGGATAATAATTTCGGCATTTATATGGAGTGGCACATTAATCGTAATTAAATTATTAGCGCGAACTGAAAGCAGTATGACTATAACTGCTTATATGGCTTTGTTGTTGGCAATTATGTCGTTGCCAACAGCGTTAATTTTTTGGCAAACCCCTACCATCTACCAGTGCATCTATCTTTTTATCATCGCTGCTTCAGGAACTTTAGGTCAGTACACACTTACCGAAGCACTTGGAAGGGCAGATGCACAGGCGGTAATGCCATTGGACTTTATGAGGTTGATTTGGACTGCAATTCTCGGTTACGTCATGTTTAACGAGGTGCCTGATGTATTAGTTTGGTTCGGCGCAGCCATGATATTTGCTAGCGCCACATACGTAGCAATGGAAAAAAAAAGCGACGATAGTTAATCTTATTTACTAAATGCTGTATATAGATATGTTCATACTATATTTTACATGTATAAAGTAAAATAATTTTTAACTTTTTGTAATATATATTTTACTTTTATTTCATAATAGTAAAATTGTATTTTACAAATATAAATATATATTCATTATATATTTTTATATTGAAATAAAGAAGCTTGAAAATTTTTCCAAAATACCCCATCTTAGTCTCATGGTAGACGTAGGCTCAGCACAAAATTCACCTAATTCCGGGAGCGGGATAAATACTGTTGTCCGAGATAGTCACAGCCAACGCACCAGAGACCAGGTTGACAGCGCACAAAGTCGACAAACCTATGATGGCATCCGGGTTACTGCAAAATACAGTGATCCCGAGAGAGATACCGGGCTTCGCACAGTTAAGGGAGAGGAACGGCGTGCAATCGAGACAGCCGATACAGGTGCATTGGTCGCAATGCAGTCGAGAAGAGCAGCAGCCGAAGCTCTCATGTCCCTTCAAGAAGTAGGTCAAGATGGGCTAGAACAACAGAACACTCCCGAGATTGCAAACGGTGGGGCGGGTTCCGTTCAAGGCGCCGAAGCTGCAGGCGGTGGTAAACAAAATTCATCAACTGGAAATACCGAAATTAATACAGTCGGTACACAATCAAATTTAGACTCTAGCGGCAACAGTAAAAGCTCTAATGGCAAGGCTGAAATCACTTTGCCTGATGGCAAAACCACCACGGGTAATTCCGGGGCACCACCACGCGGCTCAGTTCTAGATATAATCGCTTGATTATCATCAAACATTATTTGATGGCATTTGTAATCATGCCTTTATGGCCCGTACTTTGCTGAATCCATTGACAATAATATTTTAAGGCAAAACTGTTATGCGCGTTGCTATTCTCGACGACTACTTCGACAAAGTTTTAGAATTTACCGATTGGTCACAAGTTAATAAGAAGGCGAAAATTTCCGTCTTCAACGAACATCTCAAAAATGAGCAAAATGTAATAGAATCCCTTCATGATTTTGAAATTATTGTTGGGATGCGTGAGCGAACTCCCTTTCCGCGCTCAACACTACAGCAACTTCCAAATCTTCAACTATTGATTACCACCGGAGGCCGAAATAAATCCTTCGATCTAGAAGCCGCAGCAGAATACGGTGTCACCGTATGTGGTACAGGGGGAGTCGGATCCCCAACATCAGAGCTTGCTTGGGGACTTATTATAAGTTTGATGCGAGATATTCCCGGACAGCACAAATCTATGCGGAAGGGCGGATGGCAGACTAAACCAGGCTTTAATCTTGCTAATAAAACACTGGGCATCGTAGGGCTAGGAAATTTAGGCGCGCGGATGGCAAAAGTTGGAATTGCCTTTGATATGAACGTAGAGGCGTGGAGCCAAAATTTAACCGATGAACGCGCGCAAGAGGCCGGCGTTGTAAAAGTTTCTAAAGAACAGCTATTTGCTCAGGCCGATATTATTACTATCCATTACGGCATGAGTGAACGCAGCCGCGGTATGATAGGCACCACAGAGCTAACGGCGATGAAAAAGAGTGCTTATATAGTTAACACTTCACGCGCCCCAATCATTGACCAAGACGCTTTGTATCTAGCCCTTAAGACTAATCAAATTGCAGGAGCAGGACTGGATGTTTACATGTCTGAGCCGCTCCCAGCGGCAGATAGGTTTAGAAAGCTTGAGAATGTGATTCTCACTCCTCATATCGGCTACGTTACAACTGAAAATCATGAAAAGCACTATGCCGACGTTGTCGAAAACATCATGCAGTTTCTTGATGGCGAACCGATCAGGGTTTTAGCGGCACCGAATTAAATCGACAAATCAACAATCAATCGTCCCGTCACACTGCCGTTTAAAATATCTGTTGCTGCTTTAGGCACATCTCTCAGCGAAATGATCTGTGTCAAAGTATCGAGCCTCTCCAAAGGAAGGTCATTGGCCACACGTTTCCACGCAGCGCAGCGCGCATCATACGGTTGTACCACAGAGTCAATACCCAACAGGTTCACACCTCGCAACAAAAATGGAATGACCGTTGTATCCAATTTAGAGCCACCCGCAAGACCACAGGCAGCAACAGAACAGCCATATTTCATTTGAGACAGCACATTAGCCAGTGTGTTTGCGCCAACCGCATCCACAGCACCTGCCCAGCGTTCGCTGTCTAGTGGTGCCTTAGCGGGACCAGCCAAATCTTCTCGTGGTAATATCTCTGCGGCACCCATTAATTTTAAGAAGTCATGCTTATCATTTTTGCCTGTAGAAGCGCATACCTCATAACCAAGATTAGAGAGTATAGCGATTGCAATTGAGCCAACACCACCTGACGCGCCAGTTACCAAAACAGGTCCGTTACCAGTCTTGAGGCCCTGCTTCTCCAGAGCCGAAATACACAACATAGAGGTGAGACCAGCAGTGCCGATTGCCATCGCATGTTTTGTTGATAATTTTTTTGGTAAAGGGACAAGCCAGTCTGCTTTAATATTGACTTTCGCAGAATATCCACCCCAGTAACGCTCTCCAACATGCCAGCCAGTTAGAACAACTTTGTCTCCAGCCTTATAACGGTCGTCATTTGAGATTTCTACAATGCCGGCAAAGTCAATACCGGGCACATGCGGATAATTGCGGACCAAGCGACCAAGACCATTCACTACCATGCCATCTTTGTAGTTAACGGTAGAATACTCAACTTTCACCGTCACCTCGCCCTCTGGTAAGTCGTCTATAAATAGATCAGTTATTTCATTTACAACGTCGCCATTTTTTTCTTTTAATAAAAGTGCTGGAAATGTTTCATTGGACATATTCGTAGCTCCTATAAGCTCAGGGTTAAGCGAAGGTACTCTAGAAATTATATTTTCGGAACCGTGGGAAACATCTTATGCAAATTTCTAATGCCAGAGGATGGGTGTATAGTCGTGAAGTTGAAATACGTATGATATCAGAAGATATTTTGGTTCCACGAAAGTCATAGCAAAGTCAGAAAAATGAAAAAAGAAGCAGGCCTGCAATACGAACCGCATCAAAATCCTGCCCTTTTCTATGAGGGAAGACTCCGAGAGCTCCTACCACTCGTTTTACTCAATACAATGTTCTCACTAATCACATTTGGCATTTATAGGTTTTGGGGCAAAACAAACATACGGCGCTATTTATGGAGCCGCGTGTCTCTTTTGGGACAACCATTAGAATACAGTGGCACGGGCATGGATTTATTCGTAGGTTTTCTTATCATAGTTTGTATTTTGGTTCCGATCGGGGTTTGCAGTTTTTTATTACCGGTAGTTCTTTTAGGCTACGGGATTACATTCGGACCTGTATTGGCACAAGGTTTCCTTGGGCTTTTATTTTTTTATCTTTCACACGTCGCAGTTTATCGTGCACAACGCTATCGATTAAGCCGAACCAGCTGGCGGGGTATTTGCTCCGAATTGAATGGATCTTCTGTGACATATGCCAATCAAGCAACACTCTGCACGTTTTTGATGTTTATTTCATTGGGTCTAGCCTACCCCTATATGCAAGTAAAACTGCTTAAATATCGAGTAGAACATGCCACTTTTGGTGGGGTCACTTTCGAATTCGGCGCAAATGTGCGTACTTTGATGCACGCTTGGGTAATTTGTCTGAGCACTACAATTATCTTGGCGCTACTGATATACACCGCGGTGGAACCACACGTCTCAGCAGCAATTGCGTTCCTTTCCCAAGATATACAACACATTCACTCGCTAGCATTTCTGAGTTATCTGTTAATACCGCTCATCTTCTTTTGTTTGCTGCCCATCACAACAGTTTGGTATAAGGCAGTATCAATTCGCCACTTTTGTAGTTCAATTAAATTTGAGGACATATCAGCACAATCAAACCTAACAACGTGGAATATAATACAAATCTATCTTCCTTTATTTTTCTATATGGTTTTTGGTAGTTTGATCATTCTCATGGTTGCTATATTTATTAGTAATGAGCTGGCAGGCCAAGCGTATACGATAATAATCGTTATTGCTTTTTATCTTTTTTTGCCGATAATTTTACTGCATAGACACTTAATCAAAATATTTAACAGCCTGAGCCTTGCCGGTTCTTTCTCGCCTGAGAAACTGTTTCAAAGCCAGCAGGCTAAACCAAAATCGGGTGAAGGCCTTGCAGATGCACTCAATATAGATGCTTTCTAAGATAACTGAAAAGTCACAGTTCAAAGCCCAATATAACGATGGTGTTACAGCCGCTGTATATCCCGTTGAAATTGTTTTAACGGGGTGCGGGGTTCAAATTAAGGGTAAGGATTCTGTTCCACCCGCAGAATGGGCATGGCGTGACATTCAATTGGCAGAAAAAATCGCTCATAACCGTCCTACTCGCATCCTTAACCGATCTGTACAAGGAGCAAGGCTCACCATTGACGACCCAGCGGTCGTTGAAACTTTGCGCAAAAATGCACGAAACTTGACATGCCCGCCACACTCCATCAGAACCAAGATTCTTTTAATCTCGGTTGGAATTTTGCTCGCTTGCACAATAGGTTTTGTAACCTACGGACTTCCCCGGCTTGCTGGTCCATTGGCAGATATGATTCCAATGCACTTGGAGGAAGGCCTTGGAGACCAAGTAATAAGCATAGTTACCGAAGCACTCGGGCCAGAGGCTCATTATTGCACTAATCCGAAAGGTATTGCCGCCCTCAGAAAGCTCACATATCGACTGAAAAAACCTATTGAGACACCATACAACCTTAAAGTCCAAATATTGAAAAGCGAGACTGTCAATGCTTTTGCAGCTCCTGGCGGCAATGTGGTGTTACTCAGTGGTCTCATAACAAAAGCCGAAACTCCAGATGAGGTAGCTGGTGTGCTGGCCCATGAGATGGGGCATGTAATAGAACGCCACCCAACAAAAGCCCTTATCCATGCTCATGGATGGTCAATTTTTATAAGTGCACTCACGGGTTTTTCTGGTGCTACTGGAGATCTTGCATCTGGCATCGCACTCCAACTGGCAACCTCATCATATTCACGAAAGAACGAGGCAGAAGCAGACTCCTTTGCTACCAGCATATTAACGAAGGCAGGCATTGATAATGCCGGTTTTGTAACTTTTTTTGAAAAGTTAAAATCAGAGGGGATGAAAAAAAATACTGGAATTTTTAGGTACTTTGCTTCTCATCCAACTTTGCAAGATCGAATTGATGCAATCCGCCCAAAACCAACGACGAGTTACGAGCCAGCTTTAAGTAGTGCAGAATGGGAAGCATTACGATCAATTTGCCGGTGACAAAGAGACTAATTTTGCCCTACGTCAAAAATTTTATCCTGCTATCAGTATGAAATATCAGTTTTTCGGATCATCGAGATTATCAATCTCGCTACGTTACGCCATGCACTATTTACCAAAAAGCTCTGAACAATGGCCGACCATAATTTATTACTCTTAAAAATTGGCCCAGTCCGGTTTTCGAGGGGTAATAACCGAGCCCTCCGCAATAAGCTTGATCTCTCCTGAGATTGCCCGTTCCAAGTATTCCAACCTTATTAAGGCAATTCCGAGTCCCGAGCGGGTACTGCGCATCTCTCCAACCTGTCGTTTATCGCAAAAAATAGGTGCCCCAAGTGAAGGCTCATGACCTTCAATTTTTACAGGCACCATGCGTTTCTTTAATAACCCACGGTATTTCGTCCGAGCGGTAAGTTCCTGGCCCATATAGCAACCCTTATCCCAATCAACCCCGTTAAGTTCTTCGAAGTTGCTCTCAAGCAAAGTAGACTTCTCGACAATCATATCTCGGCTGCCATCCGGGACACCAAAACCAAGCCTGAATGCATCGTAGCTCTCGGCCGCCACTTCTTCCAAATCTATTGATTCTAGAGCTGCTTTAGCGGATTCTTTTCCTAAAATAGTTCTCACGCCCACATCAACGAGCCGCGGATCAACAAATGCGATACCATCGCGAAATGCGGCAACCTCTCCCGGATTCTCTCTTAGACCAAAATATTTACCAACTCCAGCGCCGTAGACAGCGAGTACAGCCATACCTTCCTCTTTACCAAGATCTACCGAAGCTCGCAATTTGTATTTGCTTAACCGCCGCCCAAGATCCATTAAACGTGCTGCTTCGCAATCGATCAGATACCGTCCTTCAAACTCTGCTATAAAAAAGTCATACAAGTACTTACCTTGAGGAGTGAGTAATGCAGACCAGACAGCGCGCTCCGGAGTTACACTATGAATATCGTTCGAAATTAGTCCCTGCAAAAAACTTGAGCGATCTGCACCACTAACAGTGAGCAAACCTCTGTCTTGAAGTATACTAAATGAGACCATTATTTCATCCTAGCCATCTCACACAAGGGCATTTTACAATTGGCCAATCTATAACACGAGGGTATTCCCTACTATAATCATCTGCAATGCGTATTCTATTCATAACCGCAAATAGACTTGGCGATGCTATATTATCTACAGGTCTACTTGATCACCTTGCCAACAAGTATCCGGAGGCAGCTATCACAGTGGCTACGGGGCCAATCCCTGCGCCAATATTCTCTTACGCTCCTGGTTTAGAGCGGTGTATCATTATGGAGAAACAGCCTCTTTCTTCTCATTGGCTTACACTTTGGAGACAGGTTTTTACAATTCGCTGGGACATTATAGTAGATTTACGGCGCTCGGCGCTGGGCTATTTTCTATTAAACAAAAAACATTATTCGATTCCGAAACCAGATGAACAATGCCACCGAGTTAAATTCATAGGCCGTATCGTCGGACTCGAAAAACAACCGCCAGCGCCGCGAATTTGGGTCAATACCCAGGAGCGCGCAAAAGCAGCAAAGTTGATCCCCAAGTGTGGCCCAATCCTCGCGGTTGCACCTGCAGCAAACTGGCGTGGCAAGCAGTGGCGCGCAAAGAACTTTGCAGCCTTGGCAACTCGAATTATTGCAGAGGACGGCTTGCTTCCTGGAGCAACAGTTGCAGTTTTAGCTTCGGCAAACGAACGTCACCAGGCTGAGCCAGTTCTGGCAGCACTCCCATCCAACCAGTGCATCGATCTGGTTGGGACCGTCGGCTTACTGACACTAGCAGCATGTCTTGAACGATGTTCGCTTTTTGTAGGAAATGACTCAGGATTAATGCATATGGCGGCTGCGGCTGGAATACCAACCCTCGGACTTTTTGGACCTAGTCGGGAAACTCTCTATGGCCCATGGGGCAGTCACTGTAGATGGGTCAGAACTCCACAGAGTTTTGAGGAACTTACCGGAACTTCTGGTTACAATCATCGCACAACAGGTACTTTAATGGATGGATTGCAGGTGCAAGTGGTTGAAGATTCTCTTATAAAATTATGGAGCCAGGTGAAAGGGATGCAAGATGGATAATGCTAAGCAAAAAAGCATCTCTGCTTTGGTTGTTACTCACAATGAAGAGAAACAACTTGCTGAATGCCTTCAAGGACTCTCATTCGCGGATCAGCTGGTGGTTGTACTAGATAAGTGTACCGATGACTCAAAGCTTATCGCATCCAAATTCACGGGGAACCTTATTGAAGGTAATTGGGACTTAGAAGGTGATAGGAGAAACGCTGGAATTCGAGCCTGCGATAGTGATTGGATACTGGAGGTCGATAGTGATGAAAGAGTCTCTACCCCACTTGCCGATGAGATTAAGGAAGTAATTAAACACACAGAAGCGGGATATTTTCTCATTCCATTTGACAATTATGTAGGTGAGAAGAGGGTTCGCTACGGCTGGGGTGCTTCATGGGGTGTCAGCGCTGCGCCGAGATTGTTCCGAAAGGGACACAAGCGGTGGGGAAGCCAACGCATCCATCCATCACTTGAATTAAAAGGCCCTAGAAAAGTACTTGAAAATCGGATGATCCATTTCGTAGATAAAAATATCTCAGACATGATTCAACGGCTCGACCGTTACACTACAGCTAGAGCCGCAGATCTTCGCTCATCCTGTGACATAGGATCATTCGGCCATAACATCAGACGTATGTTTTCCCGATTTTGGAAGTGTTACGTAAGCCGACAAGGCTACAGAGAAGGCCCCTATGGATTCCTCAACGCTTTATTCGCAGGCCTTTACCCAGTACTCTCTTACTTAAAAGCACGATTGGAAAAAAGTTGATACGCATTCTACACGCTATGGCAGGGGCCCGTGTTGGCGGTGCGGAAGAGTTTTTCTCGCGACTTCTGCCAGCACTGGCTCAAACTGGAATTGGTCAAGCAGCCGCCATAAGAACCAATAGCAAACGTGAAAAAACTCTAAAAGATGCAGGGATACCCTTTGAAATATATCGCTTTGGTAGCATTTTTGACTGGACAACAGGAAGGCGGCTCCAAAGACAGGCCACCGAATATGCACCTGATGTCATTTTTGCCTGGATGAGCCGTGCCGCAAAATTTTGCACTCCAGGAAAACATTTAATCGTTGGCCGCCTCGGAGGCTATTATGACCTAAAATACTATCATAAGTGTGATCACCTGGTCGCTAACACTAAGCATATTTGCCAATATATTGCGGGTTTGGGCTGGCCGGAAAGCCAAATTCATTATTTACCAAATTTTGTTGACGATACTCCCGGAGAAGCAGTCGACCGATCAATAATGAATACGCCAAATGATGCACCACTATTGTTAGCGCTGGGACGGTTGCACTCAAATAAAGCCTTTGATGTATTATTGGAAGCTTTGGTTTCATTGCCACGCACTTACTTGTGGATTGCTGGGGAGGGACCAGAACAAACTTCACTCAAGAATTTAGCTAAACAGTTGGGTATTTCTGATCGCGTAAAATTTCTTGGTTGGCGTTCTGATACAAATAACTTGATTGCTAGTTGTGATTTGCTAGTCTGTTCATCGCGCGTGGAGCCTCTCGGCAATGTTGTACTGGAAGCATGGGCTCAGAAAAAACCAGTTGTAGCCGCCGAGGCAACTGGCCCCAAGGCTCTCATAAAAACAGGATTCAATGGGCTCTTGACCCCCCTCAATGACGCATCTGCGCTATCTTCTGCGATACAGTCGGTGCTTTCCTCAGGGGATCTCGCGACCGCAATTGCTGAACAAGGTTTCCAGGCATACGAGAAAAATTTCACTGAAGCGCGCGTTACGTCGCTTTACCGCAACTTCTTTAAGGTGGTTACAAGATAATGTGTGGAATTGCTGGCTTGATGACATTTGATGGTAAACCCCCGGCCAAATCGGTACTCGATGCGTTTGCGGCAGCACTTGCCCATCGAGGTCCTGACGGCGAAGGGCGCCATGTCGTAGGCAATGTTGGAATGGTGCAAAGGCGGCTCGCCATCATTGACCTAGAAACGGGTGATCAGCCACTCTACGACTCCGCTGGCACGGCGCTTATCGCAAATGGCGAAATATATAATTATCTCGAACTACGGAAAGAGTTCGGTCCAAAGGTTTTTAAAACGCGTTCCGATTGTGAGCCCCCAATATCACTCTACCACCGTGACGGAATAGATTTTGCGCGCAATTTACGTGGCATGTATTCGATAGCTCTTCACGACCCTGCGCAAGAAAAATTGCTTTTAGCACGCGATCCATTTGGAATTAAACCGCTTTATTTTGCCGAAACACAAGAGGGATTCGCTTTTGCTTCAGAACCACAAGCCTTTTTTGCTGCGGGACTACTTGCACCTGAGATTAATGAAAACCGTTTGGATGAATTACTCCAAATGCAGTTTACCTGCGGTGATACTACTATTTATAGAGGTATTGAGAGAGTGAAACCGGGAGAGACACTTGTCATTCGGCGAGGTAGGATAATAGAGCGCACATATCTACCACCCCTTCCTGATGGGCCCACCACTGACCAACCGATCGGAGACGCTATTGAAGCGCTTGATGCGGTCCTAGAAGATAGCGTTTCTGTCCATCAACTCTCCGATGTACCATACGGATTATTCTTGTCCGGGGGAATTGATTCTTCAGCGATTCTTGCTCTGATGGCCAGACTTAATGAAAAACCGGTGCAGACATTCACAATCGGCTTTACATTTTCTGGAGTTGCGGATGAACGTGAACACGCTCGTCAACTTGCTGAGTCAGTAGGCTCAGTCCACACTGAGGTTACTTTTGGCGAGGCAGATTTTTGGAATAGTCTTCCAACAATAGCGGCTGCCATGGATGACCCGGCAGCAGACTATGCAATTTTGCCTACTTGGAAATTAGCAAGTGTCGCTGCCCAAGAATTAAAAGTAGTTCTATCTGGAGAGGGAGGCGACGAGTTGTTTGCGGGTTATGGACGCTACCGCCGACTGCTACGACCTTGGTGGCGTGGCGGGCGAACAATACGTGAGCGCGGCACTTTTGACAGGCTTAAAGTTCTTAGAAAGCCCCCACATGCGTGGCGAGATTCCATTGCATCTATGGAAGCAAGTGGATCAACGAGCCCCCGCAGTAAACTTCAAATAGCACAGGCCACAGACTGTCGCGATTGGTTACCCAATGATCTCCTTACAAAACTTGATCGTTGCTTGATGTCGCATGGACTGGAAGGACGCACACCATTTCTCGACAAAAAAGTGGCAGCGATGGTTTTCTTGCTCAAAGACTCACTGAAAATCTCAAATGGCAAAGGGAAGTGGATTTTACGTCAATGGTTGAGCAAAATTTTGCCTAAGGCGGAGCCATTGTCACGCAAGAGAGGTTTCACCGTACCAGTAGGTTATTGGATAAGCCAACGCGGTGAAAAACTCGGGCCGCTCGTAGCAAGACTGCCTGCAATTCAGCAAATCTGCAATCCCACTGAAGTCATACGCATATTCAAATCCAATGATAAGCATGCAGGTTTTGCAGCTTGGACGCTTTTATTTTATGCACTCTGGCATAGGCGACATGTAGAGGGCTTCAGGCCTGATGGTGATGTATTCGAAGTACTCTCTGCAAATTTCTAACTATGAATAAATACAACTGTTATGTCGTATTCATGGAACTTTACTCTGCATATTGTTGAGACGAACTATTTTCGGTTTCTACTTCTGCAGAATAGCAGCTTGAGCCAAAGCCAGCCGTGCTATGGGGACTCTGAAAGGTGAACACGATACGTAATCTAGACCAATCTCCGCGCAAAACTGTATTGATGATGGGTCTCCTCCGTGTTCACCGCATATACCGAGCTTTATATCAGGCCTTACAGACCGTCCCCGTTCAGCAGCCATGCGTACTAATTCTCCAACACCCTCTCTATCCAAAGTTACGAATGGATCAACTGAGAACACACCCTGCTCCTCGTACTCCTGACTAAATGAGCCAGAATCATCACGGCTGAGACCAAACGCAGTTTGTGTCAAATCATTGGTTCCGAAACTAAAAAAACTCGCTGTCTTGGCTATTTCGGACGCACATAATGCCGCCCGAGGTAATTCAATCATCGTTCCAACAATGTATTTAAGAGTATCACCTGTTTCTTTCTCAATATCATTGGCAACCCTATCTATCACTTCTTTAATAATCTCAATTTCTCTACCGGTTGCCACTAATGGCACCATAATTTCTAAGTGCACTTCTTCACCAATCTCCTCTTTAACACTTAAAGCGGCTTCAAAAATCGCACGCGCTTGCATCTCCGAAATTTCAGGATAGGTGACCCCTAAACGACACCCTCGATGCCCCAACATAGGATTAGCCTCTTCTAACTGCGCAGCTCGACGGCGAACTTCATCAGCCGCAACACCTGCTGCCTCTGCTACCTCTCTAATCTCTTCGTCGGTTTTAGGCAAAAACTCATGTAACGGGGGATCTAGCAGTCGGATCGTTATGGGTAGTCCTTTCATAATACGAAAAATATCGTGAAAATCTGCCTTTTGCATAGGAAGTAGTTTAGCGAGAGCAACACGACGTTGCTCGAGATTATTGCTGACTATCATCTCACGCATAGCAATTATACGGTCTGATTCAAAGAACATGTGCTCAGTTCTGCAAAGGCCGACACCTTCCGCTCCAAATTCGCGAGCTATACGACACTCGGTAGGTGTTTCCGCATTGGTTCGGACTTTCAGGCATCGAATGTCGTCAGCCCATTTCATAAGCCTCTGAAAATTATCAGACATTTCTGGTTGAATTGTGGCAACGCGTCCAACCATCACGTCACCACTAGCTCCATCTAACGTAATCTCCTCACCTTCCCCAATCACAACATCACGAGCAGCAATGGTCTTAGCTTGATAATCAACCCGCAATTCACCCGCGCCGGCTACACAAGGTCTCCCCATGCCACGCGCAACAACGGCCGCGTGACTTGTCATGCCCCCCCGAGTAGTTAGAATACCTTCAGCAGCATGCATACCGTGAATATCTTCTGGGCTTGTTTCAATTCGCACAAGAATAACTTGCTCACCTCTTGCCGATATCCGTTCCGCCTCATCAGCGTCGAAAACGACCTTACCGGATGCCGCGCCCGGTGATGCCGGGAGGCCACGTGCAACTATTTTTCTATTTGCATCTGGATCAAGAGTGGGATGTAAAAGTTGATCTAATGATGACGGCTCGATCCGTGATATAGCTGTCTCGCTACCAATTAATCCCTCATCCACCATATCAACAGCTATTTTTAAAGCGGCAGCCGTTGTCCGTTTACCTGCCCGTGTTTGGAGCATATACAGCTTTCCTTGCTGCACCGTAAATTCTATGTCCTGCATATCAGTATAATGTTGTTCAAGAGTACTACGAATACCTTTGAGTTGGTCGAAAACTTGTGGCATGACCTCTTCCATGCTTGGCAAATTGGATTTATTCGATTCCTTACCCTCTTTTGTCAGATGCTGTGGTGTACGAATGCCGGCAACGACATCCTCACCCTGAGCGTTAACAAGGTATTCGCCGTAAAATATATTTTCTCCCGTTGACGGATCGCGAGTAAAGGCGACGCCAGTTGCACAATTTTCCCCCATATTGCCGAAAACCATCGCCTGAATATTGACCGCAGTGCCCCAATTCTCCGGAATATCATTGAGTTTACGGTATGTGATCGCACGTGGAACCATCCAACTTGAAAAAACAGCTCCAATCGCTCCCCAAAGCTGTTCCACTGGATCCTGAGGGAAGGCTTTGCCAGTCACGCTAGAAACTTTTTCTTCATATGCATCTATTAAAGACTTCAAATCATCTGACGTTAGTTCTGTATCGAGAGTTACTCCGGCCTCATCTTTTTTCAAATCTAAAATCTCTTCAAAATTGTAATGGTCAATGCCGAGGACGACATCACCATACATTTGAATAAACCGACGATAACTATCATAGGCAAATCGCGCATCATCACTTTTCTGCGCCAGGCCCTCAACGGTAATTTTGTTGAGGCCGAGATTCAATACGGTATCCATCATGCCTGGCATTGAAACCCGAGCACCTGATCTTACCGATACAAGTAATGGGTTTTTTGGGTCACCAAATTTGCAGCCGACCTCGGACTCAATCAAGCATAATGCTTTATCAACCTGCTGCTTCAAAGTGTCTGGGTAAGCATTATGATTTTTATAAAAATGGGTGCAAACTTCTGTGGTAATAGAAAATCCAGGGGGTACCGGCAATCCTAGCTTGGACATCTCAGCCAAGTTTGCTCCTTTACCGCCAAGTAAATCGCGCATACTAGCATCGCCCGCAGTTTCATTTGCTCCGAAACTGTAAACCCATCTATTCATCCAAATTACCCCCCAATTTGATTGAAGTCAGCGACTGCGCGCGTAGTTTGACGTATCCCTGAAAGCAATTTTAAACGATTGGTACGTAATGTTGCGTCCTTCGTATTGACTGTCACATTATTGAAAAAATTATCAACAGGCGTCCGCAATGCCGCCATCGCATGCATCGCCGTGACATAGTCTTCCTTAGTCAACGCAGCATCGGTGTCGTCTCTCGCCTTTACTAGGGCCGCAGCGAGTTCTTTTTCCTCGTCTTGCACTAAAACCGCTTCATCTATCTCCGCACTAAATTCTCTTCCATCTCTTTTTTCCTCTATTTTGAGGATATTAGCGGCTCTATTGAAAGCAACCAACAAATTTCCTCCATCATCACTTTCAACGAAGTCAGCCAGCGCATTGACTCGTCTAAGCAATCGGACCAAATCGTCTTCGTCCCCAAGCGCGAAAATGGCTGAAATAAGATCATGGCGAACCCCTTTCTCTCGCAGGTGCACCTTCAATCGATCTATGAAAAAATTAAGTAAATCGAGTGCTACAGTAGCAGTCTCACAATTGAGTTCCTGCGCTTTGAGTGCTGCAACAAAAACTGGACGCAATGGTATCCTCAATTCATTTTCAACAATAAGTCGAATGGTTCCGAGTACAGCTCGTCGGAGTGCATATGGATCCTTAGATCCCGTAGGCTTGTCATCAATGGCCCAGAAACCGGCTAAGGTATCAAGTCTATCTGCTAAACCTACAGTGACTGAGACCGGTGCCGAGGGACAAGTATCGCCACGCCCTTGTGGGTGATAGTGATTGGCTATAGCTTCAGCAACTTGATCGCTTTCTCCGTCATTAAGCGCATAGTATTGACCCATTTTACCTTGCAATTCAGGAAATTCACCGACCATTTGAGTAACAAGATCGGTTTTACAAAGACGTATGGCGTTCTGTATCTCTGAAGCCTTTGCTTTACTAAAATATGGTGCCAATATAACTGCAAGATGTTGCATGCGCTCAACTTTGTCGGTCAATGATCCCAGCTTATCATGAAAGGTAATCTCACTAAGCGCTGGGATGCGACTTTCAAGTGTTGTTTCCCGGTCCTTATCCCAAAAAAAACATGCGTCTGACAGTCTAGCTCTCAGAACACGCTCATTACCCTTAATGATCCCTAGTCCTTGATCTTTTGTCATGATATTAGCGACAGTAGCAAAAGAGGGTGCAAGATCACCCGAGGAGGTCTCAAAAAGAAAATACTTTAAGTGTGTTCTGATAGCTGTTGTGAGAACTTCGGGCGGCAAGGACATGAATGCAGTATCAATATGACCAATCAGTGGAACTGGCCATTCCACAAGGCCAGCAACCTCTAACAAAAGTTCATTATCCTCTTTAACATGCAAACTAACTTTTCTGGCAAGCTTGGATAGTTGTTTTGCTATCTTCCTTTTGCGTTCGGCAGGATTGAGGATAACGAATCCATTGTTAAGTTTTGCGCAGTAATCGTCAAAGCCTTTTACCTCGAAAGGATCAGGAGCCATAAATCGATGGCCAGAAGTGACTGTTCCAAAGGGTATTTTCTCCCCCTGCAAATCAAGCGCACCTTTGACTGGGATTCCATCGAATAGTGCCAACAATGAATGAATGGGGCGCACCCAACGAAACAAATTTTCACCCCACCGCATTGACTTTGGCCATGAAACTCGCTCGATCGAAGCAGTTATTAATTTTGGCAGAATATCGATAGTGGGGAGGCCCTGTTGTTCTAAAACGGCGAACAAAAATGTACCTTTTTCCGTTTCACGCTGTTCGCATTCCTCAACAGTTTGAATACCAATGCTACCGAGAAAACCATCAATAGCCCGTTTTGGCGCATCAATGCGTGGACCGCGTCGTTCCTCGCGAACATCCGGCTGGGTTTCGAGCACGCCATCTACTACGACAGTTAAGCGCCTAGGTGTTACATAAGCCTCAACACGTGTAAACTCTAACCTATAATCTTTAAGACCACGGCAGATTGACTGCTTCAGATCTTCACAAGCTTTGCTCTGCATCCTAGACGGTATTTCTTGGCAAAGGATTTCCAGAAGTAGTTCAGCCATCAATCAAGTGCCCCTGGTTTATTAACCAGCTTCTACAACACGCTTTTGCGAGCGCACGCACTCGTAAAATATAGGATTGCCTCTCGGTAACGCTTATTACGCCGCGGGCATCGAGCAAATTGAATGTATGGCTCGCCTTTAAACAGTGATCGTAAGCAGGTAGGGGTAATTCTCGTGCAGTCAAACTTTTACATTCTGTTTCGGCGTCACGGAAATGCTGCAATAATATCTCGGTGTTTGCACACTCAAAATTATAAGTGGAATATTGCTTCTCCGCTGTCCGAAAAATATCACCATAACGCACACCCTCTCCGTTAAAATCAAGATCATATACATTCTCGACTTCTTGAACATGCATAGCCAAACGTTCTAGGCCATATGTGATTTCCGTACAAACTGGCTTACAGTCAAAACCGCCTACCTGCTGGAAATAGGTAAATTGGCTCACCTCCATCCCATCACACCAAATTTCCCATCCAAGACCCCAAGCACCCAGCGTTGGGCTCTCCCAGTCGTCCTCAACAAACCGAATATCGTGTTGATTTATATCAATGCCAATTGCGGATAGACTCTCTAGGTATAGCTCCTGACTTTCAATCGGCGAGGGTTTAAGTATCACTTGATACTGATAATAGTGCTGTAACCGGTTGGGATTTTCTCCATACCGGCCGTCGGTTGGCCGGCGAGAAGGTTGAACGTAAGCTACTTTCCAAGGGTCTGGCCCTAATGCACGTAGTGTCGTCGCAGGATGAAAGGTGCCAGCCCCAACTTCAATATCATAGGGCTGCAAAATCACGCAACCCTTGGATGCCCAAAATTCATGGAGTTTAAGAATGAGGGTTTGAAAGGAATTTTCCGAGGACATTTATAAAGCCATACTCTCGAGAATTACCGTGTGGCAAGGTATTTGGTGACCCAAATTAGATATCTCCAAAAATAAAGGTGGTTAAAGCCTTGGTCAATAAGTGTCATGTCAGCCACACAAATATCATCAAAGCAATTATGCATAGGAACCCAGCCCAAACCGAACATTTTGTCGTCTTTCTAGGATAACGCAACTTGCGATTGTTTAATTTCTGAGGTTCACCATATGCCTTTTTTTACGGCTATGCCTCACCAACCCTACTATCGCTCAATGAAATAAATAATTAGAGTCCAAACCTATTCCACAACGCTCGCTCCTCGAGCGCCAGCAGCAATTCATCTGCCCACCTCGTACCATTTTTCTTAATACCAAAGCGCTTTGCTAGAAAGCTTTTCTTCTCCTCAATTAAACTAAACCGAACATCTTCTCCATATTTCTTTTTGAGTACACTGCGCATTTCGCCAACACCGTCTATTAAACCAAGTTCAAAAGCCTTTATGCCACTCCAAAAATCGCCGTTGAATATGACACGTGATGTACCCTTGAGTCTTTTACCGCGACGCTGGCGCACATATTCCTTGAATTGTTCATGCAGATCTTTTTGCAGCACTCGCAAATATCTCACGTCATTCTCATTCTCCGGGAGGAAAGGATCGAGTCGATGCTTGTTTTTTCCGGCCGTATAAACGCGGCGCTCGATGCCTATGCGTTTGATAAATTGATCAAATCCGAAGCTGGCAGTGATAACCCCAATGGACCCCACTACCGAAGCACCATTTGCATATATTTCATCAGCTGCACAAGCGAGCCAATATCCTCCGGATGCTGCAACATCGTCACAGAAAGCGTACACTTTTACCTTCTTTTGCTTTGCTAAAGATTGAATATATTCTGCAATTAACGCGGATTGGACCGGAGACCCACCGGGGGAATTGATACTAAGTGCAACGGCTCGGAGCCTCGGCACCTCAAAAGCTGCTTCAATTGAGCTCTCAAGGTCAGCCAAAGTAAGGCCATTTCTTCGACCCACGCCAGCCTCACCTATAACACCTGAAAGACGTAATACTGAAACCTGTGGACAACGCCTGAAGTAACCAAAAAAGGATCTGACAATTGACTTTCGTTTCGATTTTTCTCTCATCACTTTTTGTTTTTTATCCATATCGATTTACCTAATGCTATTAAAATCCTACGGCAAAGACCCTAAACGATAAACCTAGAACAGATTTGCAAGGAATCCCTAAAAAGCCAGCTCAGCCCCGCGTTCAAGTATATTTGCTGCCGCCGATGTGAAAGAACCATTAATATCATGTAGAACCATACCGCCTGCAATACGTGCAGGGCTCTTTACACCTTTGCGCGCCTGCACCAGAACACGCTTAGCGTCTTGGCCTTTTTCTTGTACCGAAGGCCATAACGGAAATATTGTTATACCGCCAAATCCGACCTTCAATAAAGCGATTAAATCGTCTATCCTGCCCGCGTCGTAAATGACGGTAAAAGTACCCTTCGGTTTGAGCAATTTACGGGCGACAGATACCCAATCTGCTAATTTAGCGCTACCCTCTACATGGCTACCCCATCGTAACGGATGCATTTTCGGATCAGCCCGTTCAGCCTCAACGAAGGGTGGATTAGCCATCACATGGTAAAAACTACAAGGTGCCAATATCTTATGGAGAAAAATTATATCCTCGTTAATGATCCTAATTCTGTCGTTAAGGTGATTTTTAGAAACATTGTCTAAAGCTAATTTAGCCAATTCCGATTGCTTTTCAACACCAATCACTGGACTGTCCGAAACCCGAGATGCGTAACATAGGGCAGCAGTCCCCACACCACATCCTAACTCGAGCACCTGCCCAGACACACTATCAGGAACAGCAGCAGCCAGTAAAATTGGCTCAATACCTGCGCGGAAACCTTTTTTCGGCTGGCAAAGCAAGAGACGGCCCCCTAAAATATAATCCGGCACCGGTCTAGATGCGCGTTCCCGCTCAGCCATCTCAATCAATTCTCGGGCTTGTCCAAATTCACTATCTGCTACCATCAATCTCCTTGAGATCGCGCCCGCGGATCCCCCTAGGACACTCATATGATTATCTAAGGTGAATAACTTTATACCGGAGTCAGCGAGAATTCTGGTTACCCATGAAATGTAGACAATGTCATTGGTGCGCAATATTTCCCGCATGTGCTTTACTCCCTTACATGCATTTAGTGAGACAATTCGTCCAGCTTGACCGTAAGACAAGGTACTTTATGGTTAAGGTGCTATACTTAGACAATATGCTCTTAGTGAAAGGCAAGATTAGTTGGGAAATATTATAAGCCTCGGCACTTCGCGAAAACCGTTACCGGACACTCCATCTCTTGAATCCATTATTGCTCTGGTGGGAGATGACTTGCATCGTGTCAATCAATTGATAGTTGATAGTATGCATAGCCCTGTCTCACTTATTCCCCAGCTTGCTGGACACATTGTTGCATCAGGGGGAAAGCGCCTAAGGCCGCTTTTAACCCTTGCTGCAGCTAACCTATGCGGTTATCAGGGAGATCGCCACATCGGACTTGCAACATGTGTTGAGTTTATTCACACTGCCACATTATTACATGATGATGTCGTAGATGAGTCTCGGTTGAGGAGAGGGAAAGACAGCGCTAACGCCGTTTGGGGTAACCAATCTTCCGTTCTTGTTGGGGATTTCCTTTTTTCACGTGCATTCCAGATAATGGTTAGTGATGGTTCTTTGAGAGTATTGAAGATCCTTTCCAACGCTTCTGCAGTTATTGCTGAGGGAGAGGTCATGCAGTTATTGACCACCAATGACACTGAAACCAGCGAGGAAGCTTACCTCAACGTGATCCGGGCAAAAACGGCCACCCTTTTCGCTGCGGCAGCAAGCGTTGGTGCCGTTGTGGCCGAACGCCCTACGGCGGAGGAGCAGGCGCTAGAGAGCTTTGGGATGAATTTAGGTATTGCTTTTCAACTTATAGATGACGTCCTTGATTATGCTGCAGAAGAAGACTCCCTTGGCAAAACAATCGGCGACGATTTTCGTGAAGGGAAAATTACGTTGCCAGTTATTCTGGCTTGGCGACGGGGGAATGATGAGGAACGATCATTTTGGCGGCGCACTTTGGAAGAGCTAAATCAGACAGCACAAGACATAGCATATGCAAAAACTCTTATGGACAAGCATAATACACTGCGAGACACTATTGATCGCGCCGGCCACTACGGTGCCATTGCTCGTGACTCTCTTGGCATTTTTCGCGAGTGTCCAATGAAAGATGCATTACTAAAAATGGTGAACTTTGCGGTACATCGCCCGAATTGACCAATTTTAGCATTGCTTCGTAAACCTAACCTCTCTCTGGAATATGTAGAGCCCGCTTCCCACGACTACAACGGCACCAGCAAGCATAGTGAGGCTAGGTATATCTCCAAATATCAAATAACCGAATAGCGCTGCGAAAATCAGGGAGAAATATCGAAATGGTACAACTATAACAGCCTCAGCTAGTAGAAAAGCCGTGACCATAAAATACTGCCCGACCCCCTGTAATATTCCCGTCATTGCAAGAAGCCAAAACTCTCGTGTTGTCGGCATACGCCATTCACCAATGCCGGGGATAAAATAGCTTAAAGGCCAGCTTGCAAATCCACTCACAAGTATGCATCCAGTCGAGACTAGCATAATAGCGCTAGTTGATTCGCGCCCCGACATCGCACGAGTAATTATATCACGTACAGATAAACAAAAAGTTGCACCTAGTGCCAACAAAGCTGAAATAACAAGCGGATTACTGCCAGGACGAACCATTAATAGTACGCCTATAAATCCAATTAAAACTGCAGACCATCTCCGCCAGCCAACTCTCTCACCAAGCGCAAAAGGCGCCATGGCTGTTATAAAAATAGGCGAAGCAAAAAGAATTGCTATCGCATCAGCAAGTGGCAAATGACGGGTGGCGGCCAGAAATAGATAGGTTGTCACAATTACGCACGCTGCCCGACATAACTGAGATTTCCAACTGTAGACCCGGAGAGTGGAAAAACCGCCGCGCCAACCGATGATGACCAAAATTGGGACAAATACAAAACAGGCTCTGAAAAAAATTATTTCGCCAATTACCAATGTGCCCGCCAAAAGTTTTGCCAATCCATCGGTAAAAGATAATATTGCTCCTGATATAACTAAGAATACAATTCCTCGCAGCTGAGACGATAAAACAGGCATGGCGGGGGGACCATTTTTAAAATTTCTCTCTCATGCTAACCTAACACCACAAAATAAATGGTGTCTTCTAAATCTACATAATTTTTGCACGGACATGAGATGAGATCATGTCTATTAAAAATATTGTCGCAAAAATTATAATTATTATTGCTGAGACTCGATCGTATTCGAACATGCGAAACGCCGACTGTAATTCATATCCGATACCCCCTGCACCTACTATCCCAAGCATCGTTGCCATACGGATATTACGATCGAGTATATAGAGATTATTACCAATGAACGCCGGCATAACTTGTGGGACGATAGCAAAGGCAAGAACTTGGCCTTTCGATGCTCCCATTGAGTCAAGTGCTTGTATAGGATTTTCATCTATATGCTCGATAGCCTCAGCATAAAATTTGGCTAGAAACCCCATTGTATGAAAACCAAGCGCTATTACTCCTGGCATTGCACCGAAACCAATCGCAATAACCAGTATCATTGCCATGATAAATTCAGGTATGGCGCGAAAAAAAACCGTCACAGTGCGCGCAATGAAATATAGAAAATAGTTCGGTGCAATATTGCGGGCGGATAACAAGCCTATTGGAATAGAGAGTGTAATGGCTAGTAGCGTCCCAAGCATTGCTATCTCGACAGTTTCAACCATTGCGCCCATGAGCTCTCTAAAGTTCGAGAAATCAGGCGGCAGCATTCTGCCTAAGACGTCAGAAATATACATAATTGATCGACTAATTAACTGAGTAAGACTGACCTCCAAATCTATAAAAACCAGAGCATAGACAAATATAAATGCTAAAATCCCAACAATTGTGCGCCACCCCCACTGTGGTCGCAAGCGAACTTCCAAGTGCTTTCGATGACTTTCAACAGGATCAACGTAACGCTCGACAAGCCCCCCGTACCCACCTACCTGGAAATGGTTGTGAGCATCAAGGACTAATTCTTTTAGTCTTTGTTTCAAATTGGAAGAAATATTTCTGGTATAGACCAGTGGAGCACCGGGTATATTTGTAGACTGGTGGATTATTCGAAACTCATCAGGCCTTACTGAACCATCAACCACTAACGCTTCAAGATTAACCGAACTCACTGCGGCTACGTCGACTTCTCCATTTAATACGGCTCGAATTGCGGTATCGTGATTGTCCATTGTGACGACCTTGGCAAAGGCGTTTTCATTACCGATATCGATACCAATTTCAGCTAGTTCACGACTGGGTACCTCTCTACCGCTGGTGGAAAATTGGTCGCCGACCCCAATAACTGAATTTCTTACATCAGCGAGTAAGTGTATTTTACTGGCCGGCTTCACAATAAAGAGTGAATGATAGTTCGGGCTATCTTTACCCTTTGGGATTCCGACAGCAAATGCCTCTACCGTACCATCACGACCCGCAGCTTCCCGAAAAGCGTAAGGGCCTAGCCAACCTATCTGTGCAGAACCATTGCGAAGCATTTCGATTGCTTCCGCATAATCACTACAGCGTTTTGAAAGAATGGAAACCCCAGTTTCTCTGGACAAGTAATCAACCAGCGCATCAAGATCGAGACCACCAGGATGGTCACTGGCAGGAGCGATTGCCAAAGTCAATTTTATTTCTGAGCCTTGCACGTATTTATCCATTTTAACTTCTACATTTTATCGGTAGCATGTTCGAAAAAAAGACCACGATCATGCCCGCGATATATATTTCTTATAAAAGCCTGATCGACATCGGCAGTTGCTTTGTCTAGAACGATACGACCACCAGATAATCCGATAATACGGTCTGAATATCTGAGCGCCAACTCGACCTGATGAAGATTGCAAATCACAGTTATAGAGTTTTCCCTGGCAATATCGCGAAGCAGCATCATGATTGACCTTGAAATCATGGGATCGAGGCTTGCAACCGGTTCATCCGCTAATAGAAGAACTGGTTTTTTTATAATGGATCGAGCGATACCTACCCTTTGTTTTTGACCGCCAGAAAGTTGATCGACCCTAACATAAGCCTTATCCAGCAGTCCCACTCGCTCAAGGCAATCAAGCGCTTCTAGCTTCTGTTTGCGACTAAAAAGATATAGCATCGACAAAAATTTGTTGCTTGTATCCAGCAACCCAGTCAATACATTGTTAATGACTGAGAGGTTTTCCACTAGGTTGAAATCCTGAAAAACCATGCCAGTGTGACGTCGCAATCTTGACAGATTAACTGGTGTTAGGGCTTGGTTATGAAATTTTATGGTTCCCGCATCAGCGGTTACAAGACCATTAATGCTTCGCAATAATGTTGTCTTTCCTGAACCGCTAGGGCCAAGGACGACAACGAAATCACCCGACTGCACCGACAGGTCCACACCACGTAATGCAAGGGTCCCGTTCCCAAAAGTCTTTTGCAATCCAGCAATCTCAAGTACCATTTTTTTTAGGTTAACTCCAATTTGTCCTAATGCTAAATTTTGTTTAGTCCTTTGTCTTGGATAATAACTTGTCAATTTCACGCAAAGGATCATAGTCTGAGTCCGTTACTTCGATGTAATGAGACATCTCACCACCATATCCACCAATGCGGCCGTATTTGTGTGCCTCTAAAGTTGCCTTCTTAATTTTCTGGCGCAGTTTCAGCGGTAGTTTTTTAGAATAAGCTAATGGTGGGGGTGGTACCAAATCGGATTTATGCACAATTCTTATTTGCTGACGTTTGACTGTGCCATCGGCAATACGGGCGTCAAAATTCCTTGAGCTCATCCCGCATACATCAGCATGCCCATTTATAACAGCTAACAAAGAAGCATCATGGCTGCCCGCATAAACTACCCTTTTGAAATGTTTTTTATTTTTCGTCGAAAGTCCGATCTTTCGCAATTCAACTTGCGGTATCAAATCACCGCTAGTTGAACCTATGGAATTTAACGCTAGTGTCTTACCTCTCGTATCATCAAGATTCTTTACTGCGCTGTCCTCCCTCACCACAAAGTATGTGTAATACCCCGCTGTGGTATCGCCCTTGCGCACCCCCGCAGCAAACGCTTCAGCATAAGCGATCTTTGCTGCGTGGATATAGGTTTTCCCACCATACCAGGCAATCTGCGCACGACCAGCACGCATTGATTCCACAGCAGCATTGTAGTCAGTTACTCTAATTGGTTTGATTTCCACTTGAGCCAGTTTTCCAATAATATTGATTAACTTAACATAGTCCTTGTCATCACCCTTCTCACTGGCAGGCACAAAAACCATGTTTATTTTGACGGTTTCCGCCGCCACGTGATGGGATAGTACAAAGAAAGAAAGAGCAACAATGGTATAGAGAAAAGTTCCTCTTGAAGGTAATTGCATCGCTATGACCCCTAAATTTTAAAGTTGGTTGCTTGGCTCTCCTTGCCAAAAGCTGATTGCGCCTAGTTGAACGAGGCTAAACCTCGAATTCCTTTACCGCTTTCTCGTAATCTTCAACTGTATCAATCTCTCTCCAACCGCGTTCTATAATTACACAGTGAATAGGCACACCAAGATCGACCATATCTTGGATAATGTCTGTTATATAAGCCTTTTGAAATACTTTTGCCCGTTGATACGGCTTGTCCCAAAACATTTTTTTAGCTCGGTGAAAGTGGCGTTTAAAAATTTCAGCACCACGTGGTGATAATTTCAACATGCCAATGAATTCGCCATGAACATCATCTTTTTCGGTAAGGATTTTACCAATCTTAACCACCTCATTATTGGCGTTAAAAATGACATTTTCAGCCTCCTCAATCGGATGATCATTACGACCGACGTAATAACCCTGCCAATCTATATCCACGACAATTGAAATATCAGCTTGTGCCTCAAGTAATCGTCTCACGACTGCAGCGTCAAACATGATATCCGAATACGCTACCACTACATTTCCGCACAGTTCTTCCTCGGCGTAAAAAAGCGAATTTAAGATATTATTATTTTCAAAATCAGGATTCTCATAGTAACGCAAATCTGGGTAATTAATTTTCTCCTTTTTGTAGCCGCGAATCACCGAAATATTCTTTATCCCACACGCTCGGTAATTATCAATCTGCCGCTCAAGCAATGTCTTTTCACCAAATTTTAGCATGCATTTCGGCAACTCTTCTGTGTAACCTTTAAGGCGACTACCTAATCCAGCAGCAATCACAATTGCTTTAGCGTTTGAAGATGTCATAACTTTCTCCAGTTCAAAAATGTCGCTTTCAGAAAGATTGTAAGCCTTGATTAAGCGCAACAACGATATGAGCTCGCGTTTATCCCCAATAAACTCTTCAACATCTGGCGGCAAAACATTCTTCGAAATTCCCGCAAGGTCATTTATTATTTCAGAATCAGCATCAAGTGTGTGAGCTAAAGTTTTAACTATTTCTATTCGCGGTGCCGGTCGTTTATTTTTTTCAATATCATTCAAATAGGAAGCAGAAACGCCAATCATTCTTGCTAACTCACGTTGACCGAGGCACTTCCCAATTCGCAGATCTCTAATATAGCCACCAAATGAGTGTTTGTGAGTTATCTCCACCATTCTTTTCTGTTCACACAATCTTGTCTGACCCCGGCGGTATCTGGCATAAAAAAGTTTATGTGTTAACGTGTTCGCTGATAGGTTAACACTCTGTTCATACGTGCGTCAAGATTTACAAATAATCAGAAATAAGAGGGATAAATCTCTTCGATAATTCATAGACTACCAAAACATACGGATTTTTATATGTAATGGCCTGACCATCCTGCAAAAATTCAATTGGTCGGGGAGAGAGGATTCGAACCTCCGGCCCCTACGTCCCGAACGTAGTGCTCTACCAGGCTGAGCTACTCCCCGACACTGGATGACCTTGCAGGCTATAGATTGTATCAGGCATTCAAACACCAAATTTGTCTGAGTATTGGTTTCGGTATTTAGGCAGATTCGACTAGATTACCATTTATATCAAGCACAAGACCAACAGAAAATTATGACCCGCACAAACTCTAAAAAAATGCATCGGATCGTTTACTGCTTTTCTCAATACCAGACGTACGCCTGCTTTTCTCCCGCTTAATCTTTTGCCCCGTCTTAAGTGTCCAAGAGACAATTGCTTTTAGGGCCTTGCCTAACGCTTGGTCAAAAGAACCTATTATTTCTTTCATTGTATTATCTTTGGCACGAATGCGTCGCTCGAACGTCTTAGTAGCAACTATCTCACGTCTAGGCATTCTGACAAGTTTTACGTTTATACGGACACGTGCCACCGGAGGCGGAACGCCTTGGTCCATTATTTTTATACCTTGCGGCAACGCATCAGAATATTCTGCCTGAAATTCGCGCAAATCTGTTTTAAGTAAGAAATCTGACCTCAGGCCTATTTGTTCCCGACCGACACCAATAATTTTCCCAGAATTTTCAAATGATTCTATCATCAGCGTTTGAACCATCTTTGGTGCAAAATCAGTCCAATTTGCCCGATCAAAATAACGAAGTTCGATTGGGCTATCATTCATTGCAATTCGAGCAGTACTCAGACCCGCCGGTGATATCGGCGTATCAACCAATAATTGCCAGTTTACCATTGGAACGTCATCAGGAAAGGTACTCTTCGGGGTCAGAACATAGAGGCGTGGCGGGGCACCCTGCCCCGGCAATGGTATAGAGCACCCTGTGCACATAAACGTTACTATTAGGACTAGACCGCAATAATATTTTTTAGCCCCTGAATATTTTACTATCATTTTACTTCAACCCCCGGCTTAGTCTGACCGAAAAGGAATCGAGCGGGATCGCGTTCAATTTGGGCAGCTATTCTTGTTAGAGCACCCATCAATACTCGTGCCTCGGTCAACATTTGCGTCAATTCATACAACCCAGAAGAAGCAAAAGCATCGACGGGTTCTCTGTTGGCCTCTACAAGGTCACTTAAAGTTCGTGCCGCTTGCCCGAAATCTTTAAGAACTCTTCGCACTTCGGCCAAGGCGACCTTCGCTTCTGCACCAACACCATCTATTTCGTTTCCGATGCTGCCGCTCAGATCTTTCGCTTCAACTGTGAGCTCATTTATGTTCGACAATAAAGTACTCGTCTGAGGCACTATGTCAGCAACACCTCTTTTCAGCTCCGCCATAGTCTCTCGCGCATCAGCGGCAGCCGCACGCAATTCACTCATTGTGCCCGAAGTACTGGTTAGCACTTTATCTATTTCATCTGAACGGTTGGCAATAGTGCGCGTAACCTTCTCTATATTTTCTAACGTGTTTCCAAAATTTTCACGATTCCGAGAATTAAAAAGCAAGTTAAAACGGTCAACTAATGCTGTAACACGTGTAATCAATTCTGGTGCAGACTCAAAAAGTTCTTGTAGTTGAGACGCCTTCGCGGGAATTTCGGGCCTCTCCTCGTCGGGTCTTTTTTTAAGCCCCGGTGCTGTATTTGTACCACCAGAAATTTGCACGTATCCGACTCCAGTAATTCCTTGAAATTCCATCGATGCAACAGTGTCACTTTTTATAGGAGTTGTCTCCGGTATCTCTATTGTTACCCGCACCCGTTCCACATTGTTTGAATCGATCCTCATTTCCGATATGACCCCAACCGGAATTCCACGGTACCGCACCGGGTTTCCGGGCTTCAGGCCAGTAACCGAACCTTCAAAATAAATATCGTAATATGCGAATTCCTCATCGATATTCACCCCAGACATCCAAATTATTGCAACAACCGAACCGATCATTACCAGCAGTGTAAAGGCACCAACAATGATGTAATTGGCCTTAGTTTCCATTGTATTTCCTATCCATCCCCAAACTTTACGCCTGCAGCACGAGCCCTAGGCCCATGAAAATAATCGTGGATCCAGGGATGATCATCCTCCATGTGCTCAGCCATAGTACCCAGCCTAACTTTCCTTTCGACCAATACCGCGATTCGGTCGCAGATAGCCGCCAAACTGTCAAGGTCGTGAGTGACCATGAACACGGTCAAACCGAGACTTTTCTGTAAATCTGAAATGAGAGAGTCAAATGCTGCGGCTCCAATAGGATCAAGGCCAGCTGTTGGCTCATCCAAAAATAATATCTCAGGATCAAGCGCAAGTGCGCGCGCCAGACCAGCTCTTTTACGCATACCACCAGACAGCTCCGATGGGTATTTATCGGCAGCCTCAGCGGGCAATCCGACCATTGCTACCTTCAACGCTGCCAACTCATCTAAAAAGAACTTCGAAATATCTAGGTGCTCTCGCATTGGCACCTGAATATTTTCTAGAACAGTAAGGGACGAAAACAGCGCACCATCTTGAAATAAAACTCCGTATCTGGATTGTAACTTCCGCCGTGCTTGAGAACTGGCGCACTTCCAATCGAGCCCTAACACTTCAACACTACCGCGGCGCGGTGATATTAGTCCAATAATAGTTCGCAGTAGTACTGATTTGCCTGTACCAGAACCACCAACCACACCAACGACTTCGCCCTTAGGAACCTCAATATGAAGCCCATCATGAATAACCTGAGATCCAAATTGGGTTCTAAGCCCCTGAACACGGATAACAACTTCACCAGACACTCTGTCACCGTCCTTTATATTTTAAGCACAGAAAATAAAATAGAAAACAGCGCATCGGCGATAATGACGAGAAAAATAGATTCGACAACTGATTTTGTCGTCATCCTGCCAACACTCTCTGCGCTCCCTGAGACCCGCAAACCTTCGTAGCACCCTACAATCCCTATGATATAGGCAAAGAAAGGCGCCTTTACCATTCCAACCAGAAAGTGCGTTAGCGTAATTGCCTCTTCTAATTGTCTTAAAAATTGGCCGAATGTCAGATCAAGCACTGCGACCGCCATTAATGCACCGCCAAGAATACCCATGACATCAGATAGGAAAGTCAATATCGGCAATGATATTAAAAGTGCGAGTATACGTGGCATTACGAGCACTTCGACTGGATCCAATCCTAATGTACGCAGGGCATCGACTTCTTCATTGACCTGCATTGTCCCAATCTGAGCCGTAAACGCTGAACCGGATCTGCCGGCTAACATAATTGCGGTCATGAGAACACCAATCTCGCGCAAGACCGAGAGCGTTAATAAATTTACAGTGAAAATTTCTGCACCAAAGCGACGCAATTGATCCGCGCCCTGAAAAGCCAGCACGACACCTATGAGAAAGGACAAAAGACAGACGATAGGCACAGCATCTAATGCTGTCTGCTCAACTTGATGAACAAGTGAATTTAATCGAATTCGGCGCGGATTCCTCAAACTTCGCCCAAAAGCAATAACAGTAATGCCGAAGAAGTTTATTAGGGCTTTGCATTGCTTTGCTACCTCAAAAGCTGCCCGCCCGATATGCTCGAAATTGTAGAGCCACGTTTTTTTCTGCGGCGTTTCTTTTTCTGCTGAGCTACCCGACGCCTGTTGCACGAGCGTTATTAATGGTTTGTGCAGTGCGCTAATGCCTACCATTTTTGTTTCAAGGCCCTCGCGGTGAAACCTGCCCACAATATCTTTAAGAAACCAAGCACCAGCGGTATCAAGCTCTGTAATATCTGACAAATCGATTACCGGACAGGCGCATTTGCCAAGTTCAAATTTTTCGAGCTGATCAACTAAATTTGATAACTGACGCACGTTCCACTCGCCGCCAGCACGAAATACGGACGTGCCGGCTTGAACTTGATAATCAAGCCATGCTGCGGATTTGGACACGCATTACTCCCCGATCTGACCCAGTATGATACTGGCTTTTTGATATAACCTATAGATAACACAGCACTTGTCTGGCTGGAAGCATACCGTTTGTTTGTTTGATTGATACACGATGTCACACTATAACAGAACCGACACAATGAAGGCGTCGGTTATCCGTAAGGACTACAGGACCATGAACCTTAAAAATCATATCCGTGGGATACCTAATTTCCCGAAACCAGGGATATTTTTTTACGACATATCCACCCTCCTCGCGCACCCAGTGGCTTGGAGTGCTTGTATAGAAAAGTTGGCTAATGTTATTGCTCCACAGAAACCCGACCTATTAGTTGGCATTGAGTCTCGTGGATTCTTAACCGCTGCACCGTTGGCGTTAGAACTTGGCGTTGGATTTGCGATGATCCGCAAAAAGGGAAAGTTACCTGGAAATACAATATCTCATGAATATGATCTAGAATATGGGACCGATATAATAGAAATTCAGGCTGATGCTATAAGAACAGGGCAAAAAATCGTCATCCTAGATGATCTGCTTGCGACAGGCGGGACAGCATTGGCAACAGCGCAACTTCTGCAGCAAGCAGGAGGAAATATTTTGTCAGCTGTTTTTATTATCGAGCTCAGTTTTCTTGCAGGGCGAAAAAAAATGGACTTCCCAATCCACTCTATTGTTGCTTATGACGAATGAGGCGATACTCGATTAACATCGTAAAGAAATTCTATAAGCCCTTTTTCAGCTCTATCTAGAATCTCCTTCCCCATGGATGCTGTGGCTTGGCTTGCATCACCTACAGCGCCCGTTTTGTTTAAGTCCTCAGTCATCCATGCATAGGCATTCCTGCCGGTTGGCTGCAAATGTGTAGATACTTCGGTTATTGCTTGACCTTTTGATATGAAGTTATCTATGCGCTCCATTTTAACCTCTTGTGGGGCAATATGAAGCATCAACGCAGTTTCAATGGCTCCGCCATGAATACCAAAGCGCCGCTCCTGCGGTGTCACTAAATCCTCCAAATTGATGAGGTGTGTCCAACTTGCTGCCGCGACGAAAAGACCAGTGGAAATACGTAGCTGTCTCGCAGCTAGCGTCATTAGTTCGTTCTGGCCACCGTGACTATTAAAAATGACAAGTTTCCGCAAACCCGCTTTGGCAACGCTTTCTCCCATTTCGCGCCAAGTTGAAAGCAATGTTTCTATGCTGAAACTCAATGTCCCTGGAAACGACTGATGTTCCTCACTATACCCAATAAATTGCTGCGGCAGCACAAGAACCGATAGGTCCTCTGGAGCACAAGCCATCACTTTAGCAACGATTGCTTCATTAATGAGCGCGTCTACCCCGAGTGGTAGATGTGGCCCATGCTGTTCCACTGCAGACACTGGGAGCAATGCGATACTGCCCGCCATGTCAACGAATTCGCCGGTGGTGATACTGGACCAACGCCTTATGCCATTATTCATAGCTTTCACCTTAAATAGATTATCATGTCTGCCATGATGTGCCTAAAGGTCGGGACATAGCTAGGCTTTTCATTAATATGCCAGTTTTGCGAACTAACATCAAAAGTGCACTGCTTAAATACAATCTAGAATATTTATTAAACAGAGGAAAAATTATGTTTGTGCCCTTGGAGTC
>MDTC01036614.1_pt1 | contig 37079 bp, 33 predicted proteins | sample 811181 | NCBI WGS metagenome assembly MDTC01 (sample SAMN05326644, study PRJNA326480) | marine metagenome | isolation source: seawater | place: Pacific Ocean: North | collected 2011
AGACCTTCCGGATATAAAAAATTATTATATGGAAACCTTGTAATATGAATTTCTCGAACAGATTTATAGGTTTCTTCCCTAAATTTTTGAAAGTTGTCTTTTTTAATAGCAGATATAAATACTGTTTTTATATTATTTCTATTTAACCATGAATTTTCTATTTCTTCAATTGTAAAATTTTTATTGGTTTTTTTGGTAATTAGATCATCCGGATCTAAAAGATAAGGGGTGTAAATATCAATTTTATTAAAAACCATAAGTATAGGCTTATCTCTGCTATTTATTTCATTAAGTATTTGATTTACAGATTCAATATGATCTTCAAAATTTGGATGAGAAACATCAACAACATGTAATAGCAAATCTGCCTCTTGAACTTCATCGAGAGTGCTTTTAAATGATTCAATTAACTGAGTTGGAAGTTTTCTTATAAACCCTACTGTATCACTTATAAGAAATGGAAGATTACCAATAACAACTTTACGTACTGTAGTATCTAAAGTAGCAAATAGCTTATTTTCAGCAAAAACATTACTTTTTGAAATAACATTCATTAATGTTGATTTTCCAACATTTGTATAACCTACTAAAGCTACTCTCACTAAATCTCCTCTATTACTTCTTTGAGTAGACATTTGCTTGTCTATAACTGTGAGCTTTTTTTTTAGAAGTGAAATTTTATCTCTTACTATTCTTCTGTCTGTTTCAATTTCTGTTTCTCCAGGGCCTCTCATTCCTATTCCACCTTTTTGTCTTTCTAGGTGAGTCCAAAGCCCCTTTAGCCTTGGAAGTAGATACTGATATTGTGCTAACTCTACTTGGGTCCTAGCATAACTAGTTTTTGCTCTTTGAGCAAAAATATCAAGAATCAAACCAGTTCTATCTAAAATTTTACATCTTAAAATTTTCTCTATATTATTTTGTTGAGCTGGAGATAATTCATCATCGAAAATAACTGTACTTATGTTGTTTTCAGTAACAAAAGATTCAATTTCAAACAACTTTCCCTTTCCAATAAAAGTTTTTGGATTTGGAATATCTATTTTTTGTGTAAATCGCTTTATTACTTTGCCGCCTGCAGTAAGTGTTAAAAAATCAAGTTCATCCAAATATTCAATCGATTTTTCTTCATTTTGTCCGGGATTAATAACTCCAACTAAAACAGTTTTCTCAAAATCAAATGATTTTTTTTCAATCATTATTAGGGTTCCATGTTTTTAACAATAGTTCATCAAGATTAAATTCAGCATATGTATAATGACTTATCCAGTCCCCAAGATTAATGTACAGAGAATTATTTAATGGCAGTTCTAACGGAAGATGTCTATGTCCAAAAACATAAAAATCCCTTGGTATTTGATTATTTTCATTTTTAATATATTGAAAAATAATTTCATTATCAGGACCATCATATTTGATATTCTCATCTCCAGAAATTAACTTATTATTAATAGATAAATATTGAGCAATTTTAACTCCAATATCTGGATGAATCCATTTAAATAAAAATTTTGAGAGGGGATTTGTAAAAACTTTTTTCATTCTCTTATACCCATAATCTCCAGGGCCTAAACCATCTCCATGACCTATTAAGAAAGATTTACCGTTAATATAAAACTCTTGGGGTTTATGAAAAACTTTAATGCCAAGTTCTTTTTTAAAATAATCAACCATCCATAAATCATGATTACCAGTAAAAAAGTAAATAGGAATATTGTCATCTGACATACTAGCTAATTTTCCAAGAACTCTAACAAAACCCTTGGGAACAACCGTATTATATTCAAACCAAAAATCAAACAGATCCCCCAATAAAAACAGAGCTCCGATATCTTTTTCAATGAAGTTGATCCAATCAAGAAACTTTTTTTCTCTAACCTTGCTTAGCTCATTAGATGGGGCTCCAAAATGCTGATCTGAAGCGAAGTATACTTTTTTAGGTTTTGAAAAAGTTAAAGTTTTCATTAGATGTAAATATACTAAAGGTTAATATGTAATAGCCTGTTGAATATCGTCAATCAGATCCTGATAATCTTCTATCCCTACACTAAGTCTAATTAAAGAATCTGAAACTCCACTTTTTTCTCTAACATTCTTTGGTATTGAGGCATGTGTCATACTAGCAGGGTGACCCGCTAAACTTTCAACTCCCCCCAACGATTCTGCTAATGTAAATATTTTTAGATTTTCAATTATTTTTATTGCATTTTTATAGCTTGATCCTTTTGGAATAAAAGAAATCATACCTCCAAAATCATTCATTTGTTTTTTTGCAATTAGATGATTTGGATGGTCTGATAGACCGGGCCAAAATACTTTTTCAATTAGAGGATTGTCAACTAAAAATTTAGATATTTTTTTTGCATTCAGGCAATGCCTTTCCATTCTTACAGCCAAAGTTTTAATTCCCCTCAAAGTAAGGAAACAATCCATTGGTCCTGGAACAGCACCACTTGCATTTTGAACAAATCGAAGTTGTTCTTCCAACTTGTTAGAATTAACAATTAATGCTCCTAAAATCACATCACTATGTCCTGCAATATATTTGGTTGCAGAGTGCATTACAATATCAGCACCTAGTAAAAGTGGGGTTTGTAAGTAAGGTGATGCAAATGTATTATCAACAGCTAACATAATATTATTTTCTTTGGATATTTTGCTTACTGCTTTAATATCAATTACATTCATCATTGGGTTAGTAGGAGTTTCAACCCAAATTAATTTTGTGCTTTTATTAATTTTAGATTTAATTATATTGATTTTTTGTAAATCAACAAAATGAAATTTTAAGTTAAAATTTTCAAATATTTTAGTAAATAGTCTATAGGAACCTCCATATAGATCATGAGTTGCAATAATTTCATCACCGGGCCTAAGTAATTTAAGCACAGCATCCATGGCAGCAAGCCCTGAACCGAAAGCTAGTCCATATTTTCCGGACTCTATACTAGCTAATGCATTTTCAAGAGCTGTTCTTGTTGGATTATGTGTCCTACTATATTCATACCCTTTATGGCCTCCGGGTGTGGTCTGAGCATAAGTGGAGGTTTGGTATATGGGAGGCATAACTGATCCAAAGGATTTGTCAAGTATTTGACCCCCATGAATTACTTTTGAGTTAAAATGCATTTTTTTATTCATCAAATTTGAGCTTAAATTTTTAACAAATGTATTTGAATTTATAATAAATATAATCTCATATAATCAAAATACATTTTCTTTGCATATAAAATTAAGCTTAATGTTATCTTTTTACTATTTAAATAATTGTTCTACCTGTAAAAGAATTATCAAGGAATTAGGTTTAATTAAGTCTAGTGGCCTGATAGATATTAAAAAACACCCTATTACTAAAAATAAACTTGAATTTTTATTTTCCCTTTCTGGAAGCTATGAATCATTGTTTAGTAAAAGATCTCTACTCTATAAAAAAAGAGATTTAAAAGATATCAATCTTAGTGAAAAAGACTTTAAAGATCTTATTTTGGAACATTACACCTTTTTAAAAAGACCAATTTTGGTTGTTGATGAAAAAATATTTATTGGTAATTCATCAAAAGTAATCGAACAAGCAAAAAAAATTTTAAATGGAAAAATCTAAATTTCTAGCTATTTTGGCTGCTCTAGCTGCAACCACCATATATGGATTAAATCATACAATTGCAAAAGTAGTTATGCCAAACTATATAGCAGGTTTCGGGTTTATTCAACTAAGGCTAATTGGTGCTGGTTTAATTTTTTTCATAATTAGTTTATTTCTTCCAAGTCAAAAGATTGATACTGCAGACTATCTACGTTTCTTCTTTGCTGCTCTTCTTGGTATGTGTATAAATATGTTAATGTTTTTTAAAGGCTTAGAACTTTCAACACCTATAAACAGTAGTGTAATAATAACTCTTACACCCATAATGGTATTAATTCTTTCATATATATTTTTAAAAGAAAAAATTAGCTTTACCAAGCTTTTTGGGATTATGATGGGCTTTACTGGAGCATTAATATTAATTATTTATGGAAAAAAAATTGCAAACAATGCACCAAATATTATGTTAGGAAATATAATGTTTTTAATAAATGCCTCTGCTTTTGCGGGCTATTTAGTTATTTCAAAACCTCTTACTGAAAAATATCATACAATTACTATTATGAAATGGATGTTTTTAATTGGTATCATAATGTCTTTTCCTGTGACTTATGGTGAATTTAGAGCAGTCGAATGGACAGCTCTTCCGTTTTATGCTATTTGGAGAATGGGTTTTGTAGTAATAGGAACAACTTTTTTAACCTATATGTTAAACATGTACGCACTTAAGAGTCTTCCCCCTTCAACAATAGGAGCGTTTATTTATATTCAACCTTTAATTGCTATAGTTTATGCAATATTAACTAGAAATGACTCTTTAGATACAATAAAAATTATTGCAATGATTTTAGTTTTTTCAGGGGTTTATTTTGCCAGTACTAAAATTAAAAAAACAAGTTAATAATTATTGAACCGCCCAAACCAAACCACCGGTAGCTTCTTGAAGATCGATACAACCTTTATGTTCTCCTGGAATGGGTCTAAAATCAAGGACATTTTTTGCTATATATTCATTGTTGTATCTGTATGCAGATACTGCCCATTCTCGTATTGTACGAATTGAAAAATAAACCAATGCTTCTTCAGGTATTTCTATACCATTTCTATCTTCAAGCCAAAACTTAGTATATGAATCTGTCCATTGATCAATATTGTTGTCCCCAGCTAAAAGATATTTCTTTAATTGATTTTCGTAATCTTCTGTAGTTAGCTTATTAAGGCTTGACTTGGATGCAGAGTCTAAGGTATTACTAACAAGAATATCTAAATTTTTTATTCCTCGTGTTTCTTCCTCTTTAGCTAAAGTTGCAAAGGCATCAATATATCTTATTAGTTTAAGCTCGGCAGCACCGGGTATGTCTTTTGTTTCAGGAATGATTATCTCAAGAAATTTAGAAACAATTTCAAGTTGATCTGATGAAAAAAATCTTGGAGTCCAATCAGTTTCAGATTGACAACTCTGAAATAAACTGACTAAGGATGGGGTCAATGTCATTGAGCCAAACGATAATCCAATTTTTTTAATTGCTTTTCTTCTATTCATTTTTAAATATTCATTTTTCTTAATTGTTCTACTGCATGATTAGCAGCACGTGCTGTTAAGGCCATGTATGTAATTGATGGATTTGTACAGCCTCCTGAAGTCATAGCTGAACCATCAGTTACATAAACATTCTTAACGCTATGTAGTTGATTATGTTTATTCAAAATAGAGGTTTTCGGATCATGACCCATTCTTGCTGTACCCATTTCATGAATTCCATTTCCAAAATTATATTTTTGATCATGTCCTTTAACATTATTAAACCCGGAATTTTGAAGCATTTCAACAGCCTGCTGTTGCATATCCTTTCTCATATTAAGTTCATTTTCTTTTATTTCACAATCAAAGTTTACCGTCGGCAAACCCCATTTATCAATGTTTTTGAAATTTAATGTCATTTTATTATCATGATAAGGTAAGATTTCTCCAAATCCTCCAAGAGAAATACCCCAATCTCCGGGAGTTAATATATCTTTTTTAAACTTAGCTCCATAAGCTTCTTCTGGGACAACATTCCATGAGCCTCTACTTCCTCCTCCCTGATATCCGTAACCTCTGATAAAATCTTTTTGATCTGTTTTACCACCAAGATTTCTAAACCTAGGTAAATAGTGACCATTAGGTCTTGAGCCAACATAATATTTATCTCTGTGAAGATCTGATGTGCCTGTCGCTCCAACTTGGAAATGATGATCCATCAAATTATGACCCAACTCTCCAGAATCATTTCCCATTCCATTCGGAAATCTGTCTGATTTTGACTGCATTAAGATTGATGTGGTTGGGACAGTTGAGGCGCACAAGAAAATAACTTTTGCTGAATACTCTATGACATCATTTGTTAGTGAATCTATAATTCTTACTCCAGAAGCTTGTTTTTTATTTTCATCATAAATGACTTCTGTAACAATAGAATTTGGTCTTAATGTCATGTTTCCAGTTGCATCAGCAGCTGGAAGAGTCGAAGAATTACTGCTAAAATATGCTCCATAAGGACAACCTCTTCTACATTTATTTCTATATTGGCATGATACTCTTCCTTGACCTGGCTTAGTTCCCTCAGTTATATGAGCTACCCTTCCTATGGTCAAAACACGATCATCATAATTTTCCTCTAAGGATTTTTTTAAATCTTTTTCTACGCAATGCATCTCCATCGGCTTTAGGAATTTACCATCAGGAAGTTGTGGAAGATTCATTTTTTCACCACTAATTCCAATATACTCTTCCACATAATCATACCATGGAGCAATATCTTTGTATCTAATTGGCCAATCAACAGCAATACCATCTTTTAAATTGGCTTCGAAATCAATATCACCCAAACGATAAACCTGGCGACCCCACAAAAGTGATCTTCCTCCAACATGATATCCTCTAATCCAATTAAATGGCTTTACTTCATTATACGGGTTTTCAATATCATCAACGAAAAAATGCTTTGTTGATTCAGTATTTACATAATTAGTCCTACTTTGTTTTGGTTGTCTCTGTTTTATTTCTTCTGTGATTATGTCCCCTGCTGGGTAATCCCATTGTTGGTCGTTCATTGTTTTATAATCTTCTACATGTTTTACCATCGGACCTCTTTCTAAAACAAGTGTTTTTAAACCCTTTTCACAAAGCTCTTTAGCTGCCCATCCCCCACTAACTCCGGTTCCTACAACAATAGCATCATAGTTATTTTCATTCATTGATTTTTTTTTTTGTAATTCTTGGTTTATCACTAAATAATCAAAGTTTGAATTTACAAATTTTTTATAAAAAATGAATTCATTATTAATTTTGTTTGACAAATAATTTATACTCCAAATTTTATTTATGTTTTTTTTTAGTGACTATATTTAATTACTTTTAGATAATCCAAATATATTCTATTAACAACCAATGAATCGAAAAAAATTTTTATCAGATATTTCTTATGCAGGGATTGGATTAAGTACACTTGGAATAGTAGCATGTAATAAAAAAAGAAAAAAAGAAAAAATCTCTTTGAAAACTAAAAACCCTTTTTTTAAATTATCTCTTGCCCAGTGGTCAATCCATAAGATGATTCAAGATGAGGTCATTTCTCCCTATAAATTTGCTGAATTAGCAAAAAAATGGGGCTTTGAAGGGTTAGAATATGTAAATGACTTGTACAGAGATGTAATGGATGCTAAAAACAAAAAAAATGCTCTTGATAACTTTGTTAAAAAAAATATTCAGTTTTCAAATCAATATGGATTACAAAATTTATTAATAATGATTGATGCCGAGGGAGACTTGTCATCAAAAGATAAAGTTTCCAGACTAAAAGCCATAGAAAATCATATACAGTGGATTGAAGCTGCAAATAAAATGGGATGCCATTCAATTAGAGTAAACCTAAATGGCAGCTATAATGATTCTGAATCTTGGAAGGTTTCATCTAAAGAAAGTTTAGCTTTTTTAAGTGATTATGCATTAAATTTTAATATTAATGTAATTGTAGAGAATCATGGTGGCTTCTCCTCAGACGCTGACCTTTTAATGAATGTTATAACAGAGGTAAATAGATCTAATTGTGGAACTTTACCTGATTTTGGAAACTTTTGCATTTCAAATGAATGGGGTGCTTCATCTGATGGGTGTTCTAATGAATATGATAAATATATTGGTGTTACTAAAATGATGTCAAAAGCATTTGCAGTTAGCGCGAAATCATACGATTTTGATAAAAATGGAAATGAAAAAGTTGTCGACTTTAAAAAAATGTTAGAAATAGTCAAAAATGCCAACTACTCTGGATTTATAGGTGTGGAATATGAAGGGCCAAACTTATCTGAAGAAGAAGGAATAGTGGCGACAAAGAATCTATTATTAAAATATGGATAAAATAAAAATGTAATAATGAGTAAAATTAAATTTCAATTATCATTAATGATGTTCCTTGAATTTTTTATTTGGGGAGGATGGTTTGTCACAATGGGGACATTTCTGTCTCAATCGTTCAATGCAAGTGGTTCTCAACTTGCCATCGCCTACGAAACTCAATCAATAGGTGCAATTATAGCACCTTTTATTATTGGATTAATAGCTGACCGTTATTTTTCAGCACAAAAAATTCTTGGATTTCTTCATCTCTTTGGAGCAATTTTATTGTATAAAGCTGGTTCATCAAGTGACTTTATATCATTTTATCCATATATCTTAATTTACATGATTTTATACATGCCTACATTGGCTTTAGTTAACTCTGTAGCTTTTCGTCAAATGAATGATCCCTCAAAAGAATTCCCTCCTATTCGGGTTTTTGGAACAGTCGGATGGATACTTGCTGGGCTAATTATTGGTTATTTTGGTTGGGAATCTAAGGAAGTTTTAACTTATACATTCTATCTAACTGCTTCAGCATCTGCATTTTTAGGAATTTTTAGTTTTACTTTACCTAATACACCCCCTATAGCTGAAAAAGGTGATTTTAGTATAAAAAAAATACTCGGACTTGATGCATTATCTCTACTTAAAGACACCAAATATCTAATCTTCTTCATATCATCAATTTTGATTTGTATTCCATTGGCATTTTACTACCAGCACGCAAATCAATTTTTAAATGAAGTTGGAATGCCAAAAGCAGCTGCAGTAATGACTCTGGGACAAATTTCTGAGGCACTTTTCATACTTCTTCTACCAATATTTTTAAAGCGATATGGGATCAAAACAACACTAATTGTTGGAATGTTGGCTTGGGTTGTTAGATATATTCTTTTTGCATATGGAGACGTTGGTCTAAATGCTTGGATGTTAATTTTTGGAGTTATTTTACATGGAATCTGTTATGATTTCTTTTTTGTTTCTGGACAAATTTACACTGATTATAAAGCAGGTGACCAATTTAAAAGTTCTGCTCAAGGGCTCATAACTCTTGCTACTTATGGGCTAGGAATGCTCGTTGGCTTCAGGTTAGCAGGGTACATAACAGATCAATATACAAATAATACGGGACATGACTGGACTCAAATCTGGATCTTACCTTCAAGTTTTGCGCTTATAGTTCTTATCTTTTTTGTATTAACATTTAAAAATGAGAAAATTAAATTAAAAGATGAATAAAATTAGATTAGGGATTTTAGGTGGAGGATCAGACTCATTGATTGGGGTTGTTCACAGAATCGCCTCTCAAATGTTTGATAAGTTTAAAATTGTGGGTGGTGTTTTTAATCCTAATCTTGAAAAAAATCTTGATTTTGCAAAAAAAATTGATTTACCCCAAAATAGAATTTATAAAGACTTTGAAACTTTAGTAGAAGAGGAAATTAGGTTACCTATTGATAAAAGAATGCAAGTAATCTCAATATTGACCCCAAATTATTTGCATTACCCAATGGCGAAAAAATTAATTCAAAATGGTTTTAATGTCATATGTGAAAAACCTTTAACAACGAGTCATGCTGAAGCTTTAGAATTAGAATTACTACAAAAAGAAAAAAAATGTGTTTTTGCTGTTACATATACCTACACAGGATACCCAATGGTTAGGCAAATGAAACAAATGATTGCTGATGGAGTAATAGGTGAAATTCAAAAAGTTGATCTTCAATATTATCAGGGATGGATTAATCCTATTATTCATGACATTAAAAAAAGATCAAACACATGGCGATTAAACCCTGAGAAATCTGGAATAAGTTGCTGTATTGGTGATATTGGAACACATGCTTTTGATATGTTAGAATATGTTTCTAATCTTAAAGTGTCTAAATTACTCTCTGATTTAAATTATTTGTATCAAGATAACCCTATGGATGTAGACGGTACAATATTATTGAGAATGAGTAATGGGTCTAAAGGACTCATAAGAGCCAGTCAAATTGCAACGGGTGAAGAAAATAACTTTACGGTTGCGATTTACGGAAAAAAGGGTGCTTTAAAATGGGAGCAAGAAAACCCCAACTATTTGAATTATTTGAGTGAAAACAAACCTTTTCAAATTTTTAAAAGGGGTAATCCATATAATTCAAATTTCTCTGAGGATGGAGTCAAAATACCTGCAGGTCATCCAGAAGGTATTTTTGATGCCATGGGAAATATTTATAAAGGTGTTGCAAAAGCAATAAATAATGAAAAATGCTTCTCAGGAGAATATCCCAAACTATCTGAAGGAGTAAGAGGAATGCTTTTTATTGAAAAGGCAATAGCTTCAAATAATAAAGGTAATATTTGGGTTGAACTTTAAAATTTAAAGTATTGAAAACAATTAAAGGACCGGCTATTTTTTTAGCACAATTTGTAGATAAAGTAGCTCCATTTAATTCTTTAGATGGAATTTGTAAGTGGGCTTCTGATCTAGGATATAAAGGTATTCAAATCCCAACTTGGGAATCTTTTCTGATTGACCTTGACAAAGCTGCTGAGAGTCAAACATATTGTGATGAATTAAAGGGAAGAATCAATAGTTATGGATTAGAAATAACTGAGCTTTCGACTCATCTTCAAGGGCAACTTGTAGCAGTTCATAAGTCATATGATTTAATGTTTGACAACTTTGCCCCAAAAAAATATAAAAACAATCCCAAAGCCAGAACTGAATGGGCTATATCAACAGTAAAAAAAGCTGCTACAGCAAGTAGAAGGCTTGGTTTAAAAACTCATGCTACTTTTTCAGGCGCACTACTTTGGCATACATGGCACCCATGGCCTCAAAGGCCCGAAGGTCTTGTAGAAATGGGTTTTTCAGAGTTAGCAAAACGTTGGCTTCCAATATTAGATCATTTTGATCAAGAAGGTGTTGATGTTTGTTATGAAATTCATCCTGGAGAGGATCTTCATGACGGGATTACTTTTGAACGATTTCTTAAAGCAACAAATAATCATAAAAGAGTAAATATTTTATATGATCCAAGTCATTTTGTTCTTCAACAATTAGATTATATTGAATATATAGACCATTATCACAGTTTTATAAAGTCCTTTCATGTAAAAGATTCTGAATTTAGACCTAATGGGAAAAAAGGAGTTTTTGGGGGATATGGCGACTGGATTGATAGAGCTGGAAGATATAGATCACCTGGAGATGGCCAAATTGATTTTAAGCAAATTTTTACTAAATTAACGGAATATGGTTGTGATTTATGGGCGGTTATGGAGTGGGAATGTTGTATTAAAAGCCCTGAACAAGGAGCAAAAGAAGGTGCTGAATTCATTCAAAATCATATAATTGAAGCAACTAAAAAAACATTTGATGATTTTGCCGGAGGTAAAATTGACAAAAATCATCTTAAAAAAATTTTAAATATTTAAAAATGAAAAATATAATATTACTTACTGGAATTTTTATTTTGGCTTGTCAAGATCAGCCTAAGAAAAAAATAACTGAGGAAAACTCAACAAAAACTGAATTCAATGAATCAACTAAAGCAAACTGGATTAATCTATTTGATGGTAAAACATTTAATGGGTGGCACCAATATAATAAGACTGAAATGAGTCCTGCATGGTCAGTTGAAGATGGAGCAATGGTATTTACCCCTAACGGTAAAAAATATGGTGGAGGGCATAATATTGTTACAGATGATGATTATACAAATTTTGAACTTTCTCTAGAATGGAAAATATCAGAAGGAGGAAATAGTGGTATTTTCTGGGGAGTCAAAGAAGATCCAAAGTATTTTGAAGCTTATCAGACTGGACCTGAAGTCCAGGTTTTAGACAATGATAGGCATCCTGATGCAAAAGCTAATCCTAAATACCATCAAGCTGGCGCTCTATACGATCTTGTTCAGCCAAGTAAAGATGTATGCAATCCCGCAGGGAGTTGGAATAAAGTCATTCTTATGGTAAATCATATTTCTAATAAAGGAAGTATTAAACTAAATAATACAGAAATTGCAACATTCCCAGTAAATGGTGAGCCCTGGAAAGAATTAGTTAGTGGTTCTAAATTTGATAATGAAACTTTTTCTGACTTTGGGAGGTTTAAATCAGGGAAAATAGGCCTTCAGGACCATGGTGATGTAGTATCTTACCGCAATATTAAAATACGCGAGATAGATTAGAGTTATGATAAAATCTATGACAGGTTTTGGGAAAGTTGAGTCCATTTTTGAAAACAAAACGATTTTAGTAGAGGTTAGAACTTTAAATAGCAAAAATCTTGATGTTAATTCCAAAATTTGTAATAATTACAAAGATTTAGAATCAGAATTTAGAAGAGAAATTGCTAATTCACTTAAAAGGGGTAAAATTGATCTTACAATAAATAATAAATCCTTAAGCGATAAAAATGAATCAAAAATCAATCTCGAGATAGTAAAGGATTATATATCACAATTAAAAAAACTTCCCTTAAATGAAGGATCTGATTTACTCTCAATAGCCATGAAATTTCCTGGTGTAATGAAAACTGAAAAAGAGATAATAAGTGATTTTGAAAAAAAAGAAGTTTTCAAGCTTTTTAAAAATGCTTTAAAAGAAGTAGAAAATTTTAGAGATCAGGAAGGGAAAATAATTTTTAAAGATTTTACTGATCGAATTGCAGTTATTGAAAATTTTCTAAAAAAAATTACAAAAATTGATAAAAATAGAATTCAATCAATAAAAGAGAAATTGAAAAAAACATTGAAAGATCTGAAGGTGACTATTGATAAAAATAGATTCGAACAAGAATTAATTTTTTATTTAGAAAAATATGATATTACTGAAGAAAAAATTCGCCTTAGTAATCATTTAAATTATTTTAAAAAAACATTGAATGATAATAATTATAGTGGGAAAAAACTTGGATTTATTTCACAAGAAATCGGTCGTGAAATTAATACAATAGGTTCAAAAGCTAATGATTTTGAACTCCAAAAATTAGTTGTTCAAATGAAAGATGAATTAGAAAAAATTAAAGAACAACTTCTAAACGTATTATAGTGAAAAATGGAAAAATGATAGTTTTTTCTGCACCCTCTGGATCAGGAAAGACAACTCTTGTAAAGCATTTATTAGACACTTTTTCAATTCTTGAGTTTTCAATTTCTGCAACATCAAGATCACCAAGAGGAGAAGAAATTAATGGGAAAGATTATCATTTTTTAGATACTGAATCATTCAAAAAGGGTGTTAATAATAATTCCTTTATTGAGCATGAAGAGGTTTATCCTGGAATATATTATGGAACTTTAAAATCTGAACTGAAAAAAATATGGATAAATAAAAAAATAGTTGTTTTTGATATTGATGTAGTTGGCGGTTTAAATATAAAACGACAATTTTCTAATAACACTTTGACGATATTTATAAAGCCACCTAATATTGAAACTCTTGAAAAAAGACTTTTAAATAGAAAAACTGATAATTCGGATAATATAAAAATTCGATTAGCAAAAGCCAAAAAGGAAATGACTTCATGTGATAAGTTTGATCATATAGTAATTAATGATGATCTGGAAATTGCCAAATTAAAAATTGAAAAAATTGTTAGAGAATTCATATTAAAAAAATAATGAAAAAAGGTCTTTTTTTTGGTTCTTTTGATCCCATTCATAATGGGCATTTGGAAGTGGCAAGTTATTTCATAAAAAATACCCATTTAAGTGAAATAATCTTTATTGTTACTCCCCAAAATCCATTTAAACTTTCACGTCAAGATACTGATTTTGATAAAAGATTTAATGCGGTTGAGCTAGCAACTGCAAATAATCCAATGATAAAGTTATCAGATGTTGAATTAAAACTTCCAGCACCCAACTATACTTGTGATACATTAGAGTTCATAAGAACTAATAATCCTAAAAATGAATATGTGTTTTTAATGGGTAGTGATCTTTTGATGAATTTTGAAAAATGGAAGAATTATCAAAGTATATTAAAAAATCATAACATATATATTTATCCTAGAAAAAATAAAAAATCCATTCCTAAAAAATTTATTAATCATAATAAAATCAGATTTTTTCAAGCACCTTTTATGGAAATTTCTAGTACTTACATTCGAAAAAAATATAGTGCTGGCGAATCCAATATAGGACAAGTTCCTTCCTCAGTAAACGACTATATAATAAAAAATAATCTATACAGACTTTAAAGCCCTTCAATTATTTTGATCAAGCTTTTTGTGTTTTTTTCTCTTGTATACGGTAAAACAGCATTGTATTCAGGCTCATGCTTTATTCCATTAATCCAATTGTCATAATTAGTTTTAAAAAATGATATTATTAAATCTATATCAGAAGGGTTTACTGTTAAATTATAACTTTGCTTTGACAATAAATTTGATGCCTCGCTAGCTGTATCTCCTATCATCAGGATTGGATTTCCTGTTGCCATATATTCAATAAGCTTTCCAGAAATCATTGAAGGTTTTTTATTTTGAATAAATAAAAAATTTATGAGAATATTTGCCTGACACATTAAATTAACAGCCTTTGAATGTTCTAAATACCCAGAATAACTGAAATTAGGAATGGTTTTTAAATTTTCTAATATACTATCTGAAATTATACCTGCAAAAACAACTTTAAAATTCATTTTAGGATACAAGTTTTTAAGCTTCAAAAATGATTTAATTATTGACTTGTATGAATGATTTTTGGTTAATAGACCAGTAAAAACTATTTTAAACTCTTTACTCTTATTTTTTTTTGTTTTATTAAATAATTCGAAATCAAACCCATTGTAAATTTGATAAAATTGTTGCTTTCTAGTTATTTTGGACTGTAATTCTTTATGAAAATTTTTAGAAGTTGTTGTTAAAATACAATCAGCATTGGATAGAACATCAGTTTCTAATTTTTTATCCTTTTTCTTTGCAAAAGGTAAGCGATAAAAAGACTTTAGATAAAATAAATCACTCCAGGGATCTCTAAAATCAGCAATCCAATTAATATTGAGAGAAGATTTTAATTTTAGGCCAATAAGATGCGTTGAATGTGGTGGTCCTGTTGTAATTACTTTATTAATTTTATTTTCATTTATGATCTCAATACACTTTTTTATGGCAGGTTTTACCCAGCTAATTCTAGCATCAGGAATAAAAAAATTACCTCTCAAAAAACTAGCTACATGATCCAATATTCCATCTTTTGAGAACTCTCCTTGTGGAACTTTTTTTGAGTCATTAAAACCATATTTAAACCAAGAATATAACCTTATCCAATTAAAGGCTTTAACATGATAAATTGGTATTCCGACTGCCTCTGCTTTCAAAGATTGATCTAATGATGGATAAGAGGATGATTCAAATTTAATAGTTAAAATAATTGGTGAATAGCCGAGTTTCTTTAGATATTTTGAAAAATACAACCATCTTTGAACACCAGATCCACCAGATGGAGGCCAGTAATAAGTAACTATAAGTATTTTTTTAGACATAATATGGTCTAATTTAAATAATGATGAGTTTATTTTTCAGACTTCCAAAGAGGAACAGAGGAGCAAGCTTCACCATAAGATATCTTTTTAGCAACTCCTTGTAGTTTGTTTATAAGTAAGCCATAGGCGGATTCCGGAATTGACAAATCACTACACCCTTTAATGATTACTGGCTTATTAAGATATTTAGAAAAATCCATTTCATTTAAAACCTTTTCAAAAAGAACAGTCTCTAATTGCTCTAAGCTTCCTATAATTACCTTTTTTGCATATGGCTTTAATGATGCTGCTACTAATAGTTTTGACCAAGAGGGCAAAATAGCATTTGAACTGCATCCGATTGCTACAAATTGATTTGAATATTTTGACCAATCATGCATTTTTACATATTCTCTAAAAATATTTTCACGAAGAACCAACCCGTTTTCTAAAACATTTTTAATGTCAAAAAAACATCTATTACCTTTTAAACGGTATGTCTCTAGGTCAATTGTCTCCAGAGAACTCTTTGAGACACGATTTAAAATTGGCTCATTCATAAATCTACAATAATCCTAATTCTAATTTAGCCTCTTCACTCATTAATTCTTTTGACCAAGGAGGATCAAAAGTAATTTCAACTGAGGCACTTTTAACTTCATCTATAGACATAACTTTTTCTTCTACTTCGACTGGTAGTGTTTCGGCTACAGGACAATTTGGTGTTGTCAAAGTCATTAAAATTTTAACATCCAGATCCTCGTTAACAAATACATCATATATTAGTCCTAATTCATAAATATCAACTGGGATTTCTGGATCAAAAATAGTTTTGATTACTTTAACTATCTTTTCTCCTAACTCATTAACATCAACATTATTATTCATTTTAATTTAATTGTGTTTGATATGCAATAGCATACATTTTAAGTTGTTTTACCATTGATAAAAGACCATTCGCTCGAGTTGGAGAAAGATGCTCTTTCAAACCAATTTTGTCAATAAAACTTGTATCAGCTTGCAATATATCTGATGGATGTTGTTTTGAGTATACCCTTAAAAGTAAAGCAATAATGCCTTTAGTGATAATGGCATCACTATCAGCTGTATAAATTACTTGATTTTTTTTTAATTCTGCATAAACCCAAACTTTACTTTGACATCCCTTGATAATATTACTATCTGTTTTGTGCTTTTGATCAATTATTGGCAATGATTTACCAAGATCAATCATATATTCATAACGCTGCATCCAGTCATCAAAAAGACTGAACTCATCAATAATTTCTTTCTGTATTGTAGCTATTGATTTCATATTCAAATTTAATAATTAAGCTAACATCAATTTTGCTCGTTTAATCGCTTCAACCATAATATCAATTTCTTCCTTAGTGTTGTAAAATGAAAATGAAGCTCTAATTGTTCCTGGTATATTGAAATGATCCATTATTGGCTGAGCACAGTGGTGACCGGTTCTAACTGCTATTCCTAACTTGTCAAGTATTGTGCCTAAATCATAGGGATGAATTGATTCAATGTTAAAAGAAATAACAGCAGTTTTTTGATTTGATTCTCCATAAATTTTTAAACCATCAATTTCAAGTAATTTAAATGTTGCATAATCTAATAATGATTTTTCATACTTTGAAATAGAGTCAAATCCAATTTCATTGAGATAACTAATTGCTGTTCCTAATGCAATTCCACCTGAAATATTTGGTGTTCCAGCTTCAAATTTATGAGGTAATTTAGCATATGTAGTTTTAGAAAAAGTAACTTCTTCAATCATTTCACCTCCACCCTGATAAGGTGGTAACATGTCTAAAAGAGACTCCTTTCCATAAAGAACCCCAATACCAGTTGGCCCCATCAATTTATGTCCTGAGACAACATAGAAGTCAACATCTAGTTTTTGTAAATCAATTTTAATATGTGGTGCTGCTTGAGCACCATCAATTAATACAACTGCATTATTAGAATGAGCAATTGAAATAATTGATTCTATTGGATTGATAGTCCCTAAAGCATTTGAAACATGTGAAACTAACACAAGTTTAGTTTTATTTGAACATATTGACTTAAAATAATCTAAAATCAGCACACCATTTTCATCCATTTTAGCAATTCTTATAATGGCTCCTGTTTTTTCACAAAGCATTTGCCAGGGAACAATATTAGAATGGTGTTCCATTTCAGATAAAATAATTTCATCTCCTTTTTTTAAAAAATTAGAATATCCAGAAGCAACTATATTTATTCCGTGAGTTGAGCCAGATGTAAAGATTATTTCGTTAGATGACTTGGCATTAAATTGATTTTGAATTATCTGTCTTGATTTTTCGTAAGATTCAGTTGCCTCTTGACTTAACATATGAACACCTCTATGGATATTCGAATTATAATTTGAATAATAATTTGAAATTTCATCAATTACTACCTGAGGTGTTTGAGATGTAGCAGCATTATCAAAATAAATTAACTGATTTCCATTAATCTTTCTTTTTAAAATTGGAAAATCATCTCTTATTTTTTTTACGTCTATCATTTTATAAATTAAATCCTAAGTTTACTCCCAGCTTTTCAGCAATTTGGCTATTTATTCTTTTTTTAAGAACATTAATTTGAACACTTTGTAAAATATTATTTGCAAATGCATAAGTCAATAGTGCCTTAGCCTCCTTTAAAGGAATACCTCTTGAACGCAAGTAAAATAATGTATCTTCATCAAGTTGTCCAATTGTACATCCATGAGAACATTTGACATCATCTGCAAAAATTTCAAGTTGAGGCTTAGAGTTTATAGTCGCTTTATCATCAATTAAAATATTGTTGCTTTGTTGAAAAGCATTTGTTTTTTGAGCTATTTTATTTACGTAAATTTTTCCATTGAAGACTCCTTTAGATTGTTCAGAATATATTCCTTTGTAATCTTGATGACTATCACAATTAGGCATAGAGTGATTTACTAGTGTATTATGATCAACATGTTGCTTACCCTTTAAAATTGTTAACCCTTTTAGTGTTGATAATATATTTTGACCTTTATGAAAATAATTCAAATTATTTCTTACAAGTTTTCCTCCAAAAGAAAAAGTGTGCACACTAACATGACTGTTTTGTTCTTGATTAATGTACGTATTATCAATTAAACTTGCAGAATCCAAATCATTTTGAATTTTGTAATAATCGACCAATGAATCTTTATGAGCATATATTTCTGTAACAGAGTTAGTTACTACATCATGATGTGTTAAACTTTGATGTCTTTCAATAATTTGTACCTGAGCATTTTGTTCAACAACTATTAAATTTCTGGGTTGAAGCCATATAGCATTTTGTTCTCCTGTTGAAAAATGTATGATTTCCACGGGCTTTTCCGACACCATGCTTTTTGGGATGTATATGTAAGCACCTTCGCGTGCATATGCAGTATTAAGTGCAGTCAAACTTTCCTCTTTTGATGCTATTTTGTTAAAATATTTATCAATAATTGATTTGTATTTATTTTTGTTAAGCGCAGCTGAAAGAAGACAAACATCCAATCCATCATGAGTTGTTTCTGATAGAAATGGACTGTAAATGCCATCAATAAATACAACTTTATACGTATCAATATCATGTAAGAAAAAAGGCTCTACATGCTTAAATTCAATTCCAGAATCAGTTTTAGGAAACAATGCATAGTTTTTATCAATCAATGATACTAATGATGTAAATTTCCATTCTTCATTTTTTTTTGTTGGAAATCCTTTTTTTTCAAAAATTCTAAGAGCATTACTTCTATAATTTTGAATAATATCGTTAACCTCTGATTGTTGCTCAAAAGCTAGGTGAGAGTCTAATAATTTTTCCTTAAGCTCCATTAATTTGATTCTTGTTTTATCCAATCGTATCCTTTAGCTTCCAACTCATTTGCTAAATCCTTAGTTCCCGATTTTACAATTTTACCATCATGAAGAACATGGACAAAATCTGGAGCTATATAATTCAATAATCGCTGATAATGAGTTATTATAACTACAGCATTTTCATTATTTTTAAGCTTGTTAACTCCATTAGCAACAATTTTAAGAGCATCTATATCTAAACCTGAATCCGTTTCATCTAAAATCGATAGTTTAGGTTCTAACATTGCCATTTGAAATATTTCATTTCGTTTTTTTTCTCCTCCGGAAAAGCCTTCATTTAATGATCGTGATAAAAACTTAGTATCAATATCCAAAAGAGCGGCTTTTTGTCTAATTTTTTTTAACATTTCACTAGCACTCATATCATCCAAGCCTTTAGCTTTTCTTGATTCATTAATTGCAGTTTTAATAAAGTTTGTAACACTAACTCCTGGGATTTCAACAGGATATTGAAAAGATAAAAATATTCCTTTATGAGCTCTATCTTCAGCATCTAATTCATTAATATCTTCACCATTTAATAGAATATTTCCCTTTGTCATCTCATATACTTCATTTCCAGCAATTACTGATGATAAAGTACTTTTTCCAGATCCATTTGGACCCATAATTGCATGTACTTCACCTGCTTTAACATCAAGATCAACACCTTTAAGTATTTTCTTGCCTTTTACAGATGCGTGAAGATTTTCTATAGTTAACATAATCAATATTTTTTATTTTATCCCACTGATCCTTCTAGGGAAATTTCTAATAGTTTTTGAGCTTCAACAGCAAATTCCATGGGTAATTTATTCAATACTTCCTTACTAAAACCATTAACAATTAGTGCAATTGCTTTTTCAGTATCGATTCCTCTTTGATTACAATAGAAAATTTGATCTTCTCCAATTTTACTTGTTGTTGCTTCATGTTCTATTTGAGCAGAATTATTTTTTGCCTCTATGTAAGGGAAAGTGTGAGCACCACATTTGTTGCCCATCAATAATGAATCACATTGTGAAAAGTTTCTTGCATTTTGAGCGCGAGAATTAACTTGAACTAAACCTCTGTAACTATTTTGAGAGCTTCCAGCAGAAATTCCTTTTGAAATTATTGTACTTTTTGTATTCTTCCCAATATGAATCATTTTTGTTCCTGTATCTGCTTGTTGATAATTATTAGTAACAGCTATTGAATAAAATTCACCTATTGAGTTATCCCCTCTCAAAACACATGAGGGGTATTTCCATGTTACTGCAGAACCTGTCTCAACCTGAGTCCATGAAATTTTTGAATTGTTGTGACATATTCCTCTCTTTGTAACAAAATTGTAAACTCCACCTTTACCATCTTTATTCCCAGGAAACCAGTTTTGAACAGTAGAATACTTGATTTCGGCATCATCATGTGCAATTAATTCAACAACTGCTGCATGTAATTGATTTTCATCCCTTGAAGGAGCTGTACAACCTTCAAGATAACTAACATAACTCCCCTTGTCAGCAATTACTAAAGTTCTTTCAAACTGACCAGTTCCTGCCTGATTTATTCTAAAATATGTAGATAATTCCATCGGGCATCTAACTCCTTTTGGTATATAACAGAATGATCCATCTGAAAAAACCGCTGAATTTAGTGCTGCATAATAATTATCAGTTGATGGAACAATAGTGCCAATATACTTTTTAACCAATTTTGGATAGTCTCTAATTGCTTCAGAAATTGAACAAAAGATAATGCCTTTCTTTGCTAGGGTGTCACGAAAAGTTGTAGCTACAGAAACAGAATCAACTACAATGTCTATAGCAACACCAGTAAGTTTTTTTTGCTCATCAATTGAAATTCCTAATTTATTGAATGTATTTAGTAATTCTGGATCAACTTCATCAAGACTTTTATACTGGTCCTTCTTTTTTGGTGCTGAATAATATGAAATAGATTGAAAATCTGGTTTTTCATATTTAACATTAGCCCAATCAGGTTCTTTCATATTTAACCATGAATTATATGCCTTGAGTCTCCAATTAGTCATCCATTCTGGTTCATTTTTTTTCTTCGAAATTGCCACAACAATTTCTTCACTTAATCCAACTGGAAATGTTTCAGATTCTATATCAGTATAGAAACCATATTCATATTCCTTTGTCTCTAATTCTTTTTTTAATTCTTCTTCAGTGTATGCCATATAATAAAATTTAAAGAGAAAAGCTTTCTCCACACCCGCAAGTTCTTTCAGCATTAGGATTATTAAAAACAAACCCCTTACCATTTAACCCGCCAGAGTATTCTAAAGTAGTACCAATTAAATACAAAAGACTTTTTTTATCAACTATGATTTTTACATTATTGTCCTCGTAAAGTTTATCTTCATTATTAGTTTTATCATCAAAATTTAACTCATAAGATAGTCCAGAGCAGCCTCCACTTTTAACACCCACTCTCACATAAGCTTGATTTGGGTCAAAACCTTCTTCTTTCATTAATACTCTAACTTTATTTTTTGCCGAAGCAGAAACCTTAATCATATTATATTAAAGTTTAATTAAATACGCTGCAAATATAAGTAATACTTAATAAAATTTTTCTTTTCAACTGTAAATTTTAACTTTTAATAAGCAATCTTTACTTATTCAAAATAGCAATAAAAATATCTTTATTTGAGTAATTTGATTCACTTTCGAAATGAGCTACACGAGAGTAATCAAGGTCTGTACTTTCAGTTGATCCTACGATAACTAATTTTCCATTTTTTAACTGACAAACTGAATATCCGAGATCTTCATTAGCACCACTTAAAGTCCATGTCTTTTGAATGACGCCATTTGATTGAGCTTGACTTAAAAAAATAGAATTGTTTTCAAGGTTTACCCCTTGAATATTCTCTGGGTTTCTGGAATAACCAACAACAAAATAGCTGCCATCTTTACTTTGAATCATATCTTTTGCATAATCAAAATTTTGAGTTCCATGTCGAAACTTAAATATAATATTCCCATCTGAATCAATTTTTATAAAAAGATAATCATTCATGCCTTGATTTTTTGTCCCCTCTATTTTTAAACTATTAGTGTTTCCAAGAATCATAAAGTTATTATCATCAGTTTTTAAGATAGTAATACCCTCATCTATAGCTAATCCTCCAATAGATTTTTCCCATATCAATTCACCGTTAGATGAAATTCTAACAATCCACATATCATAACTTCCATTTGGATTAGTTATTTCAAAATCTTGGCTTTCCGAAGTTCCTACTATTATGAATCCTCCATCCAAAGTTTCGATGGCATCATAAGATCTGTCATTATTAGATCCACCAAAAAACCTTCTCCAAATTATTTCTCCATTCATGTTGACTTTATGACACCAAAACTCTCCAACACCATGTCTAAGAGAACTTCCCTCCCCTTCTGATGCAGTAATGTCTATAAACCCATTAAAAAATATGCCTCCATCATTGGTTTTTATAATATTATAGGCATGATCATGACCAGAAAATCCATAGCTTTTTTCCCAAATTAAGTTACCTAAAAAGTCTGTTTTAATTAGCCAATTATCATGTTGTCCTTTATTAAAAGAAGCATCTCCATCATTACTTTTACTATATCCTATAATATAAAAACTTCCATCTAAAGATTCAATCACATCATTTCCAATATCATCATCAGATCCCCCATAAATTTTCATCCATTCTATTATTCCTTCAGCGTTGAATTTTGACAAAAAAATATCATTTCCTTCTCTTTCTTTACTTTGATAATGTCCATTTGTACTTTTTGTATTTCCTACTATTATGAAACCTCCATCATTTGTTGCAACTACTTTATTTACAATATCATCATCATTTCCCTCAAGAATTTCAATAATTTTTAATTCATTTTCTATAAATGTCAAATCTGAAAATGTTAATTCTGAAAAATCTGGTGAACAACTAATTAAGAAAAATAAAATTAAAATTAATTTTTTCATTTAATTAGAAGATTTAACTAAAAAAAGTCCACCCTGACCATCACTAATTGCAATAATTCCACTTTGAAAAAATGGATAGGCATTCCAGACTCCATCGAAACTACTAAGATCACTCTCGGGATGGGTGTCAAAAAACATAACTTCATCCATAGTCTTATTTCCAACTTGAGAAATGTCAATAACTCTTAATCCTGCTGTATAATTTGATAAATAATAGAGTCCTCCAACAACATACCCATTATGATCAATTGCGGTTGTTTCTCCATTGTAAGTAAAAATTAATGATGGGCTGCTTAAATTTGTCATATCAAAAACAAAAGTTTTTGTATTACCACCAAAATAATATTCATCTAATTCATCTCCAAAAAATAAATATTTATGATCCGTAGACAGCCAACTTTGATGAGCATAGCCTGATCCACCATATGATTTAGTTGTTATTAGTTTTGGATTCTCTTTATCAGTAACATCCACAACTACTAATCTATTATTTGATCCGCCATCACTGTTACTTCCTATATAAATTTCTTTACCAAAAAAATTTTCATCTGGACCATGGTACAAAACAACTTGAGCATCGTGCGAATACCCCATACTTCTATATCCACCAACCTCAACTGGATTTTTAGGCTCATTAAGATCAATAAAAATCGGACCACCAGAATATCTCTGACTTCCAATAATATAGGCATAACCTGTGCTTTCATTTATGGCAATATTATGTGCACTTCCAAAAGTGTCAAGCCTATTATCCGGATCAAGATTTTGAAAAGTTTCAATATCTCTCAAACGTGTTAAATCAAAAACCTGAAGACCATGATCATTTGCTTCAGAAACAATGTAAGCATGGTTTTTATAAACCTTAATATCTCTCCAAGTACTTGGTGTTGAAACAGGGAGTTTTCCAATGATTTTTGGGCTCAAAGGATTGCTTATGTCAATAAAAGCTGTTCCATCATTTAATCCTTGTATTACATATTCTTTTCCACTTTGACGATCTGTCCATCCCCAATTATCATTTGCAAAACTACTTCCTAGCTCTGAAAGTGTTACCTGGTTGTAAAAATCCATTCCTTTGCATGGATATCCATTAGCATAACCATTTTCACATTTTATTATTTGCGCCTCAGATGGCTCAACGGGAGTTGAAGGATCAGAAGGCAGAGGAGGATCGACAATAGATGGAGAAATTATTGGTTGATTTATTATATCATATTCATATTTATTACAACAAATAAATATGAAAAATATAACAATCAAGAAATAGTTTTTTTTCATTTTGCAATTTAATCAATTCATAACTAATTATTATGATATGTAAAGGATGTATCTATTTGTGTATTTTTGTTGAATGCTTGAAAATAAAAACACAAAATTAACTCCAATTGATACTTTTGGTGAATTTGAATTAATTAATCATCTCACCAAGAATTTTACCATAAAAAACTCTTCATCTATTCTGGGAATTGGAGATGATGGATGTGTAATTGATTCTCATAAAAAATTAAGTGTTATAAGTACAGATTTATTGGTTGAGGGTGTGCATTTTGACTTATCATATGTTCCTCTCAAACATTTAGGGTATAAATCTGTTGTTGTTAATTTATCTGATCTCTATTCAATGAACGCAAAACCAAATCAAATTACTGTATCCATTGCTGTTTCTAATAGATTTCCTGTTGAAGCATTAGAAGATTTTTATGATGGTATAAAAGCTGCATGTACAAAATATAATGTTGATTTAGTAGGTGGAGACACAACCAGCTCAACAAAAGGTATGATAATATCAATAACAGCAATTGGAATAATTGATAAAAAAAAACTTTGTAAAAGAAGTGGGGCTAAAAATAATGATCTATTAGTTGTAACTGGAGACCTAGGAGGAGCTTATGCTGGACTTCAGGTTTTAGAAAGAGAAAAGTCTGTTTTTAAAGTCAATCCAAATGTTCAGCCTGATTTAGATTCATACACTTACAGTATTGGCAAACAACTCAAACCCGAGGCTCGAAAAGATGTTTTTGAACTTTTAGAGAGTTTAAATATTATTCCTAACGCTATGATTGACATTAGTGATGGCCTCTCTTCAGAAACTCTTCATTTATGTAAGTCATCAAAATTAGGATGTCACATTTATGAACAAAAAATACCTATCGATACTGAAGTTATCAGCATATGTGAAGAGTTTAAATTTAATCCAACAACTGCTGCTCTTAATGGTGGAGAAGATTATGAACTTTTAATGGCAATTTCACAATCTGATTATGACAAAGTTAAAAATCACCCTTATTTAACAATTATTGGATATTTTACAAACAAAGAAACTGGAGCAAAACTAATAAATGGATTAAATGAGCAAATTGATTTAACTGCACAAGGCTGGAATCCTATTTCTAAGAAAATTTAACCTAAAGATACATCAAGAATCATCATTAATATGAAGCCACCAATAAATCCTAGGGTCGCAATATCAGTATATCTATCTTGTTGAGTTTCAGGGATCACCTCTTCTACAACAACAAAAATCATTGCTCCTGCTGCAAATGATAATGCATACGGAAGTAAAGGTGTGAAAAAAGTTACAGCGACAGCACCAATAACTGCAGCAATTGGTTCAACAATTGCTGACATTTGACCATACCAAAAGCTTTTAAAACGGCTAACTCCTTGCCTTCTTAATGGCATTGCAACTGCAATCCCTTCAGGAAAATTTTGAATTCCAATTCCAATTGCTAATGTTACTGCACCAACAATTGATGCTTCCGGAAGTCCTGAAGCAACTCCACCAAATAAAACTCCTACCGCCAACCCTTCAGGAATATTATGGAGAGTTATAGCTAAAACCATAAGTGTTGTTCTTCTCCATGGTGTTTTAATTCCTTCTGTCTCTTTAAAATTTATATGTATGTGTGGTAAAATTTTATCCAATGAAAATAAAAAGATAGCGCCCAAACCAAATCCTATAGATGCTGGAATAACTTTCTCTAATCCATCCCCAGCAGTCATTTCAATGGCAGGAGACAAAAGACTCCAAAAACTTGCGGCAACCATTACCCCTCCTGTAAAACCCAACATTCCATCCAAAACCGCTCTATTCATTGATTTGAATAAAAATACAAATGAAGCTCCTAGGGCGGTTAATCCCCATGTAAAAATAGTTGCATAAAATGCACCTAAAATAGGATTTATTGACTCAAAAAAAGAAAATATACTTTCCATTAAAAATAATTTTATTTTTAGCAAAAATAATTAAAAAAGAAGAGTATTGATCTGAATTATATACTTTTGAAATAATACTTTATGGAAACAAAAAAATTCAATTATATAATTTGTGGCGGAGGAGCATCAGGTCTTCTTCTTGCAGACAAATTAGTTTCTGATCCATATTTTGTAAATAAAAAAATTTTATTAATTGAGAAAGACTCTAAATCTATTAATGATAGGACTTGGTGCTTTTGGGAAAAAGGAGCAGGAGAATTAGATAAAATTGTTAGTAGAAAATGGGATTTTGCATATTTTAAGTCAGATGGATTTGTAAAGAAATTTGAGACTAAACCCTACACTTACAAACAAATCAGAGGAATTGATTTCTATAATAATTTTCTTGAGATAAAATCGAAAGACAATAATTTAAGCTACTTAAATGCCCAAGTCAAAAATATCAATAAAAAACAAAATATTGTAACGACTGACAAAGGAACTTATTTTGGGGAATATATCTTTACAAGTATTCTTGATATTAATATTATTAAAAATCAAAAACAATATCCGTTTTTAAAACAGCATTTTATCGGCCAATTAATTGAAACTCAAAATGAAATTTTTTCTCCTGACGCAGTAACTATAATGGACTTTGATTTACCTCAAAAAAAATCCACAAGGTTCATGTATATTCTTCCATTTTCCAGAACAAAAGCTCTAGTAGAATACACACTTTTTTCCCCCACTGAATTAAAAACATCTGAATATAAAAGATCAATTAAGGCTTATCTAAATAATCTAGATTCAGGAAGTTATAAAGTACTTGAAACAGAAAAAGGAAGTATTCCAATGACAGCCTATAAGTTTAGGTCAGGTAATACTAAAAAACTGCTCCATATTGGAACTGCTGGTGGATGGACCAAAGCTAGCACAGGTTATACATTTTTAAATACAATAAATAAAACAAACTCACTTGTTTCCTTTTTAAAAAAGGAAAAACATTTAAACAAATTTGAGAAAAATACTCGATTTTGGTTTTACGATTTACTTTTTTTAGATGTATTAAACAAGCATAATGAAATGGGTAGTTCAATTTTTAAAATAATGTTTGAAAGAAATAAGCCGGAGATAATTTTTAAATTTTTAGATAACAAGACATCCCTTTTTGAAGAAATAAAACTAATGTACACTTTTAAAAAAAGTTGGTTCATTGAAGCCTTAATAAAAAGACTATTTTAAAAATCTCTTTCTACTAACCTCTCTACAAACTCAATTAGAATGATTTCTTTATTTTGAGCAAGCTTCAAGCTTTTAATCTTATTGATAGATGTTTTAGACAATAATTCAATTTTTTTTTGGACTGCTTTGACTGCTCCAGATGAATTATAAATTGACTTAATTGCAGAAATTTTTTTCTCAGGATCTTTGGGACTGAGAGCGGTCCATTTTTTTAATTCTTTTTTTAATTCATTAGATGATTTTGTTTTGGCATATAAATGAAGAAAGGTTTTTTTATTTTCAATTATATCTCCACCTATTTGCTTTCCAGTTTTTTTTGTATCTCCAAATACATCTAAATAATCATCTTGAAGTTGAAAAACTAATCCAAGCTCCAATCCAATATCATATATTAGATTTACTTGTTCATTTTTTACTCCAGAAATTATAGCACCAAAAGACATTGCACATCCAATTAAAGCAGCTGTTTTGTATTCAATCATCAACATGTAATCATCAATAGAAATATCTTCTTGATTTGGAAAGTCCATGTCCATTTGTTGGCCTTCGCATACCTTCCTAGCGGTTTTAGTAAAGATTACATTCAATAAAAAAGATACATCTGGTGAATATTTTTGAAAAAGCTCATATGACCAAATTAACATTACATCTCCAGAGAGAATAGCAGTGTTTACATCCCATTTTTCATGAACAGTTTTTTTTCCCCTTCTTAATGGTGCCTTATCCATTATATCATCATGAATTAGTGAAAAATTATGAAAAACTTCAATTCCTAAAGCTGCTGGAAGAGCATTTTTGCTAGAACCACCAAAAACCTCTGCAGAAATTAGAGTTAATATTGGACGAATTCTTTTCCCGCCTAATTTCAAAATATATGATGTAGGTCTGTATAAATTGACAGGAGGGGATTCGGGCAATGAGGTCTTTAAGTAGTCTGAAAAAAGGTTTTGATATTTCTTAATTAAGAGCATTCATTATTTTTCAATAAATGTAAATAAATAATCTATTATTATAGTTAAATAAACATTGGAAACCTATTTGGTTTTTAAAGTTTCCTGTTGTAAATTTGCATCCAAATGAAAAAAAAAATTATTCTTAAAGCAATAAATCTATTCTTTTCCTTAGGATTTAAAAGTGTAACTATGGACGATTTAGCTCAATCAATGTCTATATCAAAAAAAACTATTTATCAATTCTTTAAAAATAAAAATCAACTTATCAGCTCCTGCACCGAGTCTATTCAGAAACAATTAGTTGAAACTTTTAAAGAAATAAGAAAAAATGCAGATAATCCAATAGTAGAACTTTTTGAAATTAAAAAAGAAGCAATGAAAATTATAGGAAATACTGAAACAGCACTTCAATTTCAACTTCAAAAATTTTATCCAGAAATATATGAAGAAATAAAGAATAGGGAATTCAATCTATTTAAAGATAATATTCAAAAAAGTTTAAAAAGAGGTATTAAATCAGAATATTTTAGAAAGGAAATCAATATTGATTTTGTTACTAGAATATATTTAAACGGGATGAGAGGTGTTCGTGATATAAATTTATTTCCTCTAAAAGAATTCAAAGTGGATGAGGTAATTGAAGATTTTATTGAATATCACCTAAGGGCTATTTCAACAAAAAAAGGATTGTCTCTATTAAATAAAATTTATAAAAAATCAGAATTATGAATAAATATATTTATATTTTATTTTTTTCAATTAATATTACCTTAGCCCAGGAATATCCTGCTAGCTTAAGCATTAATGAAGCAATAAGTTTTGCCCTTGAAAATAATTCTGAAATCATAAATGCTAAAAATGAAATTGATAAGGCATACAAAGAAAAATGGAAAACAATTTCAGTTGGATTACCTCAGATTAAAGCAAGTTTTGATTACTCAAACTTTTTGGAATTACCAGTTTCATTAATTCCAGCTCAATTTTTTGGAGGTCAAGAAGGTGATTTTACTGAGGTTAGTTTTGGGACTGAACAAAACCTTGTTGGATCAGCAAAAATTAGTCAATTACTTTTTGACGGATCATATTTAGTAGGGTTACAGGCCACTAAATCTTACATTGAATTTTTTGATAATGCTTTAAAAAAAACCAATCAAGAAGTTAGAAAATCAGTAACCAATGCCTATGTAAATTCTTTAATTTCTAAAGAAAATTTAAAAATTATAGATAAAAATATAATGAACCTAGACAAAACTCTTGATGAAGCAAAAAAACTGTTTAATGGTGGATTTATAGAAGAAGAAAGTGTAGAGCAATTAAAAATAACATTGTCTGAGCTTGAATCACAAAGAAAATTTGCAAATCAACTTCAATTCTTATTAAAAGATCTCTTAAAAATCTCACTTGGTTATAATGAACAAGCGAAATTGGAACTTAAAAGTTCACTTGAATCGATTATTGATATACAAATCAATAAAATTCCCCAAATCGAAACCTGGGATTTAAATTCAAATATTGATATTAAAATAGCAAATAATTATGTAGAACAAAAAAGACTTGAATATAAACTAGAGCAAAGCAAATCATTGCCTAAACTATCTGCATTTATAAGTGGTGCATATACTGGAAATAGCAATTCATTTACATTTAATAATCAAAATCAAAAATGGTTTGGCTCGGCTTTATTCGGAATGAGCCTTAATGTCCCAATTTTTAGTTCTCTGGGACGTTCGGCAAGTTCTCAAATAGCAAAAATTTCATATGAACAATCGAAAATTAATCTTAAAACAGCACAACAACAAATAAAAATTAATGTTAAAAATGCCAAAGTTAGCCTTGAACTAGCAATTGATGATTTTTATGTAACAAAAAACAATATGGAGTTATCGGAAAGAATTGAAAATAAAAATAAAATTAAATTTTCTCAAGGAATGTCAAGTAGTTTCGAACTAAGACAGGCTCAAACTCAACTTTATACTGCCCAAAAAAAATATTTAGATGCACTACAAGATTTAGTATCTAAAAAAATTGAACTAGAAACACTTTTAAATATTAATAATTAAAAATGAAAAAATATACATACATTTTATATTTAACTATAATCTTTTACAGCTGCAATAGTAAACAAGAAAATGATATTAACTATATTATTAATTCTAATGATTTGAAATTAATTCAATCTGAAAAAACTAAAGTTAGTAACCAAATAAACGTTCTTCAGAAAGAATTAAAAATATTGAATGATGTTATTTTTGATTTAGACGAAAATCAAAAACTTCCTCTTGTAACAAATTTTAAGGTTACTAGTGCTCCGTTTAAACATTTCATAGAAGTTCAAGGATCTATAGATTCGGATAAAAATTTAAAACTATATCCTGAAATTCCTGGTATAATAAAATCTGTTTATGTTAAAGAAGGACAAAAAGTTTCAAAAGGAATGGTACTTGTTGAACTTTCTAATGAAGGTATTATAGCTAAAATTGAGCAAATGAAATTGCAAGTCAAATTAGCCGAAACGATTTACGAGAGACAATTAAGCTTATGGAAAGAAAAGATTGGATCAGAAATTCAATTTTTACAAGCAGAAACCAATTATTTTAGTTTAAAGAAAAACATAGATCAATTAAAATTTCAAATAACTAAATCAAAAATAATTGCACCTTTTGATGGTATTATTGACGAATTAATAGCTGATCCAGGCAGTAACGTTAGTCCAGGAATAACCCCTATTTTAAGAATTATTAACCTTGACGAAGTAAAAGTAAAAGCAGAGGTTCCAGAAACTCATATTTCAAAAATAAAAATTAATTCCGAAGTCTTTATTAACACTCCTGTTCTCTCCAGTGCACTTGTTGCTTCAAAAATATCCGCTGTGGGAAATATAATTAATCCCAATAATAGAAACTTTAGAATTGAAGTTATGCTTAAAAATAGTGATTATGATTTTAAACCAAATATGACAGTAAAAATTTTAATAAACGATTACAAAAATCCAAATGCATTATTGGTTTCTCAAAAAAATATAATTGAAAATAGTGGTAATGAATTTTATGTCTTCAAACTTGAACCGCTAGATATCAGTCAAAATAAATTTACCGCCATAAAAACATTTGTAAAATTAGGAAAAATATCTGATAATAAAATTGAAGTTCTTGAAGGATTAAATAGTGGTGATCTGATTGTTGAAGACGGAATTCGCTTAGTAACAGATAAACAAATAGTAAAATCTTTCAATTATTAACAAGTAATTCTACTAATGAAAAAATCATCAGAATTAAAAGAGTTCAAACCATCTTCTTGGGCAATAAATAGAAGTACCGTAATCTATGTAGTTATTGGAGTATTTTTTTTCCTTGGGGTCTCTGCGTATTTCTCAATGCCTAGAGAGAATTATCCTGAAATAAAAGAAAATAACATATTTGTCAGTTCTGTTTTCCCAGGGAATACAGCGGAGGATATCGAGAGGTTAATAACTGATCCGCTTGAAGAAGAGCTCAAAGGAGTAAAAAATCTTGTAGACATTGTATCTACATCCAGAGAAAATGTTTCATTGATAACTGTTGAGTTTGACGAAGGTATATCTAATGAAAACGCTAAGGTAGAAGTTAAAGATAAAATCGATGCTATTACATCCGGATCAGATTGGCCTACTTTCAACGATGCAAAAGTAGAACCAAACGTTTTTGCTCTCACAATATCAGAAGAAATGCCAATTTTAAATATTGGTTTGACAGGGGATCTTCCGATCAAGGAAATGAAGTTCTATGCAGAACTACTTCAAGATAAGATTGAGCAAATGTCCGAAATTAAAGAAGTTGCATTACGAGGTGTTCAGGATTTTGAGATTGAAGTTGCCGTTGATCTTCTTAAAATGACAGCATTGTCCGTTTCTTTTAAAGATATAATTAATGCAATTCAAAGAGAGAATAACACTATTTCTGCAGGAAGTATTGAAGGTGAAGGAAAAAGAAGGAATTTGAGAGTTTTGGGGGAAATAAATTCTCCTACGGATTTAAATAATTTTGTTGTGAAAACTCAAAATGGAATTGTTTTTTTAGAAGATATAGCTGCAGTCAAATTCAAGGAAAAAGAAAAAAATTCTTATGCTCGTTCAAATGGGAAGACAGCGCTAGTTTTAGATGTAAAAAAAAGAAGTGGAAAAAATCTAATTAAAACTGTGGAAAAAATAAGATCATTAATTAATAATGTTAGATCTAAAGACTTTCCAACTTCAATTAATATTGAGATTTCAAATGACCAATCAAATACCACAAAAAACATAGTAAGTGATCTGGTTAACAATATAATTTTTGGAGTAATACTTGTAGTTACTGTTCTAATGTTTTTTTTAGGTTTTAGAAACTCTCTTTTTGTCGGGTTTGCAATACCCATGTCCATGCTTATGTCATTTATGATCTTAAACTTTTTAGGAAGCACTATAAACACAATGGTTCTTTTTGGTTTAATTATGGGAATGGGAATGCTTGTAGATAACGGTATTGTTGTTGTTGAAAATGCATATCGATTAATGGAGAAAGAGGGTATGTCTAGAATGGAGGCAGCAAAAAAAGGAATTGGAGAAATAGCAACACCCATTATTGTTTCAACTGCAACAACAGTTGCAGCATTTATACCCTTAGGTTTTTGGCCAGGAACAATAGGTAAATTCATGATCTATTTCCCTTTTACTCTTTCAATAGTATTAGGGTCTTCATTGATAGTAGCTATTTTTTTTAATTCAATGCTTGTTTCAAAATTCATGAGTACAAAAGACAAAATAATTGGAAGAAAAAAACTAAGAAGATTAACTGTATTTTTATCTGGAATAGGCTCCATATTAATTTTTTTTCCTGGTAATTTTCGAGGTCTTGGAACTTTATTGATTTTACTTAATGTGCTACTTTGGGCATATAAGCTGTTCATAAAAAAATGGGCTTTTTATTTTAGAACTGTAAGTCTTGTTAATTTAGAAAAAACATATACTAAAGTTCTAAGGTTTTCATTGTCTGGAAAAACACCTTTCATAATGTTAATAGGAACTACAGCACTTCTTTTTTCTTCATTTATTATTTTAGGACTGTCAGCTCCAAAAGTTGAGTTTTTTCCTGAGAATCAACCTCAACAAATCTTTATTTATATTGAGTATCCCGAGGGAACGTCTATAGACAAGACAAATTTTACATCAAAATTAATTGAAGCAGATGTTATAAAAGTCATAAATAGCCCAAAATACATTGATAATGGACATAATTTTATGATTGATTCCAATGTAACTTTTGTAGGCTTAGGATCACAAAATCCTGAAATTGATAATGGAGGTGATCAAGATATGCCTCACAAATCTAAAATCACAATAACAACATCTCAATTTAAATATAGGCAAGGACTTTCAAGCGAAAACTTGAGAAAAGAGTTACAAAAAGAACTAAAAGATAAATATGCAGGTGTAACTGTTTCAGTTGAAAAAGATGCAAAAGGACCCCCTACTGGATATCCAATTAATATTGAAATAGTAGGCGAAAACTATGATGAATTAATTCAAACTGCTGAAAACTTAAAAAATTATTTGACAATTGAAAATATACCAGGAGTTGAAGGGTTGAAAATAAATGTAAATAAAAGTAAGCCAGGAGTTGTAATTAATATTGACAGAAAAAAGGCTGGGAGTCTGGGTATAACAGCTGGTCAAATTGGTCAACAACTTAGAGGTTCAGTTTTTGGAGAAAAGGCAGGTGTTTATAAAAATGAGGGAGAAGATTATGACATCAATGTAAGATTTCATAAAAATGATCGGAATTTTGTTGACAAACTATTGGATCAGTATATAGTTTTTAGAGATCAAGCTACTGGAAAAATTAAAAAAATCCCTCTTAGTACTCTTGTTAAATACAAAAACTCGGTTTCATTTAATGCAATCAAACACAGAGATCTGAAAAGAGTAGTTACCTTATATTCTCCTGTTTTAGCTGGCTATAACGGAAATGATGTTGTGTCTAATGTCAAACAAAGTGTTTCGAGTTATGATCAAATCAATCCTAATATTGAATTAAGATTTACTGGTGAAATCGAGGAGCAAGATAAAAATATGCGATTTCTTTTAGGAGCTTTAGCAGCAGCACTTGGTATGATATTATTTTTATTAGTTCTTCAATTTAATTCAATATCGAACCCTCTAATAATTTTGTTATCTATTTTTTTGAGTTTTACTGGGGTGCTCTACGGGATAAGCTTATTTAGAATGCCTTTTGTAATAATGATGACTATGATGGGAATTATTGCTTTATCGGGAATAGTTGTAAATAATGGAGTAGTCCTAATTGATTATACACAATTATTAATTGCTAGAAAAAAAGAAGAGCTAGGGATTGCATTAAACAAACTTCTTCCAAAATTAGATGCTCGTGAAGCAATAGTTTATGGAGGAGCTGCAAGACTTCGTCCTGTTCTTTTAACTGCAATAACAACTATATTGGGACTAATTCCTCTTGCAACTGGTCTTAACATAGATTTCTTTTCTTTGATAACAGAATGGGATCCTAAAATATTTATAGGTGGTGATAATGTGATCTTCTGGGGGCCACTTGCATGGACTGTAATTTTTGGTCTAACTTTTGCTACTTTCTTAACTTTATTTATTGTTCCAAGTAGTTTTTATATTGTTTATCAACTTAAATTAACTATTAACCGATGGAATGGTGTTAAAACTTAATATCTTTGTTAATCATTTTTAGCTATGCTTAGAACACACAATTGTGGAGAATTAAAATCATCTGATATAAATAAGATGGTAACTCTTGCAGGATGGGTTCAAAAAAAAAGAGACAAGGGTTTCATTATTTGGGTTGATATTAGAGATCGTTATGGAATTACTCAGTTAGTTTTTGATGAAAAGCGTTCCACAAAAAAACTATATGATAAAGCAAAAAACCTTTCAAGAGAGGATGTAGTTCAAGTTTCTGGAAAAGTAATTGAAAGAGAATCAAAAAATATAGATATTCAAACGGGAAGAGTAGAACTTTTGGCAGAAAAATTAAATATTTTAAATAAATCTGAAATTCCCCCTTTTACTATTGAAGATAATACTGACGGAGGTGAAGAATTGAGGATGGAGTACAGATATCTTGACATACGAAGAGCTGAAATAAGAGAAAATCTTATTTTTCGTCATGATGTTACAATGGAAGTTAGAAACTATTTAAGCAAAAAAGGATTTATTGATATAGAAACTCCTTATCTGATTAAATCAACACCCGAGGGAGCAAGAGATTTTATTGTCCCCTCAAGAATGAACCAAGGAGAATTTTATGCTCTCCCCCAATCACCGCAAACATTTAAACAATTACTAATGGTGGGTGGTATAGATCGATACTTCCAGATTGTTAAATGTTTTAGAGATGAAGATTTAAGAGCAGATAGGCAACCAGAGTTTACTCAAATTGATTGCGAAATGAGCTTTGTTAATCAAGATGATGTTTTAAATGAGTTTGAAGGATTAATTTCTCATCTTTTGTTGAAATTAAAAAACATAAAACTAAATAACTTTCCCAGAATGACATATGATGAAGCCATGAAAAGCTACGGAAGTGATAAACCAGACATCAGGTTTGAAATGAAATTTGGAGATTTAACAAGTATTTCAAAAGGTAAAGGGTTTAATGTTTTTGACTCTGAAGAGTCAATCATTGGTTTTTCTATAAAGAATGGAAATTCGCTATCAAGAAAAGATATTGATGGCTGGACAAACTGGGTGAAGCAACCTCAAATAGGAGCAAAGGGTTTGGTTTGGGTAAGATACAATGAGAATAAAACTTTAAAATCCTCTGTAGATAAATTCTACTCTCATGATGAATTAATTGACTGGATAAAAATAACCCATGCTGAGCCTGGTGATTTAATCTTTGTTCTTTCAGGTGATTATAAAAAAACCTTAAAACAATTGGGAGATTTAAGGTTAGCAATTGCTGAAAAATTCAATTTAAGAGATCCTGATGTTTTTGCACCACTATGGGTAACTGACTTTCCATTATTAGAATGGGATAACGAATTAAAAAGATTTCATGCGATGCATCATCCCTTTACATCGCCAAAGGAAGAAGATATTGAATTATTAAAAACAGCACCTGAAAAAGTTAAGGCAAATGCCTATGACTTAGTACTTAATGGAAATGAGATTGGTGGAGGCTCAATTAGAATACATAATTCTAAACTTCAAAAACAAATGTTTAATTTATTAGGATTTACTGATAAAGAAGCGAGAAAACAATTTGGTTTTTTAATGGGTGCTTTCAAGTATGGAGCGCCGCCACACGGTGGAATTGCTTTTGGTTTGGATAGGCTTGTTGCAATACTCGGGGGAAAAGAAACGATACGAGATTTCATTGCTTTTCCAAAAAATAATTCTGGAAGAGACG
>MDTC01065723.1_pt1 | contig 37057 bp, 46 predicted proteins | sample 811181 | NCBI WGS metagenome assembly MDTC01 (sample SAMN05326644, study PRJNA326480) | marine metagenome | isolation source: seawater | place: Pacific Ocean: North | collected 2011
ATGTAGAGAGTGATATGTGGTAAAGATTACTACATTCTCACCAGCAGTTCTAGCAGTATTTACAAACAGATTGATTTTTTCTGCTTTTGTTGTAGAGAAGTGTGAAGTCTCACCACTATGAACATGCATCACATGAGTGTGAGTAGTATCAATCACCTCAAGAAACTCTTTGCAGAGTTGCTCTGCCAGAAGAATGCGAGGAGCAACAACAACAATAGTGGAGCCATTGTCGATATACTTTTGATTCTCAATAATATCATGAATCATGCACATTGTTTTACCACCACCCGTGGGGATGATGACCTGACCCTTGTTATATGCCAGCATCGCATTCAGTGCTTTGCGCTGGTGTGGGCGAAGGGTGGCGGTCATGCTCTCTTGCGTTGATACAGTTATTATAACAGAAAAGGGGGCCCCTGTGAAGGGCCCCCTAACCAGTTTGCAGATTGTCACATGGACTCAGGGTTGAGTCAGAGTGATGCAATCAGCTTTAGGATCAAACTGAATAGAACTACCATACATATCGACGATGTTTTGTTCAGTAGGACGACCCTTATCATTAGGATCTGGTTTAATATACTGCGCCTTGAATCCAGCCAACTTGACTTGAATACGAGACTCATCAAACTCACCACAATCATCGAAGATACTCATGGCAAACTTCACCCAAGTCTCTTTCTGTTCATTCCAATCAGCAATGAACTTACCACGAAACTCTTCAAGATCGTCTACACGATTCTGAGAGTATCCTATCACATAGACAGGTACACCATACTTGACAGAGTTACTAATAGCACGAGCCCATACAGACTTGTTGTTACCAGCACCAGAGCAATACACAATATAACCCTGTGTCTGAATCTCCCCTTTAGAGCGACCTTCAATACCTTGTTTAGCAAGGTTTTGAGCAGCAATGAAACCATTCAAGGTGTTCTTGCCATGTCCAGTAGAATTATAAGTACGAAAGTTACTGAAAACTTCACACTCACTATAGGAAGCCTTCTTGATCTTGCTACGTTGCGTTACAGTACGATCAGCAGCAATAACTTCAACAAAGGCATCAATAGCATCTTGAGTATTCTCAATTAGACCACGCTCTTTAGCGTTAACGACTTCTTTTACATAATCAGGGATCTTTTGATCCATCTGAGGATTGCTGTGGTGATTGCTTACGTTACGAGCAACTACTTCAGCATACTCATCTTCATACTCATAAATGTCAAAGATGTAACACTCTTGACCCAGATTGTTCAGGGCACCATCACGATTAAAACCAGATTGTGCTTTTAGTGAGTAGATACTGGTGCTTTGTGAATCAAAGCAAGCAATAGGAGGTTGAGATTCCTTACGATAACCAACAGTATTGAAGTTGTTGGTCAGGTTATTAACGTGCTCAGAGTCATTGTTCTTATCACGAGGCTGTTGTGCTTCATCATAACGAACAAACTGACGTGGGATGATATAACGTCCCATGAAATGAGCACCAGAATATTCTTTGGGTGGTGCAGTCTCTAGAGACTCTTGTAATATTTCTTCGGTTAAACCAAGAGGATTATTACAGGTAAGCAGAACTTTTTGCCACATGGCAAGAACTTCTACGGAGATGTTGATAGTAGGATTCATTAAATGAATTGAATAGAACACATGACCTCGGGAGTTGAACTCCTGTCCTGATCACTTGGCTAATATAGGTCAGATTGAGCCTCCTGTCAACCCCTTATCCAATCTTTTTTGAGTCTCACCCCGAGAACCCTCTTACATAACTCAAGAGATACCTGTTGTGGCCTACCTTTCCACCCATACCATTTAGTTTTCTTTCCTGTATCATATGGTGGATTCTCTTTCACTGACCAGTATTGTTCAGAAGTACAGTCATATACAATGTCATCATGTTGTACCCACCAGTGTTTCTCACCACGATAATCTTCACCACTATATGGTACTAACTCATCACTATCGATAAGAAAACATAATGCTTGAGTTGAATGATAGCAGTGACCATAGAATCTATTCATACCCTTATCTTTAGGGTACATCAATCTCTTTCCTTTCAATAGATCTACAGTAAGTTCTTTTTGAATAAGACTCATTACTTCTTCAATATCATTAAAAGACCAGGGCTCAAACTCTAGAACCCTGGTCTCTGTTATTTTATTTCCATCATAACAATGTCTTTCAATAGTCTTCATAAAGCCTAGTGACTCATATCATCCTGGACAAGCCAGATTATACACATATTTCAAGGTGTTGTCAAGTATCTTATGTTGCACTAGTAATAGTTTCCCAAGCAGATCCGTTATAGAATTGCATTTTATTCAATGTAGAGTTGTATATAAGAGCACCAGATACAACCTTTCCAACAATTGATGTATTGTAATCTCTATCAACTGTTGTTACTTTTGGTGGTAGAATATAGGAATCAGTTCTAAGCCCAACATCAATAGCACATATGGGAGATTCTGTAGCGAATCCGATTGAACCTTGATCTAGGTTACCATCAATAGATAAAGCACCAATTCTAATATTAACTCCACCTACACCATCTAGATCAGATCCCCTAAAAGTAAATCCACTACCAACACTACCGATTGTTAGTGTATCACCAATTGCAACAGGATTTTCAATATTTGGACAAGATAAGGAAGTACCAACAGTTAAACTACCAAGAACATCTAAGTCAAAAAGTGTTGAGATTCCAGATGTAACACTGAACGTTACATCACCACCAATTTCTAAGCTTCCAGTAACAGTTGCGATGCCACCGACAAATAGATCATTTGTCATGCTCACACTAGAACCAACATATATTCTGTCACCAGTATCTAAACCACCAGTTAAGTTCAAATCAATAAATGTTGATACGCCGATAGTAGCATCAGCAACATTACATTGGAAGTCCTGAGTTGTTGTTGTTCCACCTATACTAAGATTTTGAGAAACTTCTAATGCAAAGAATGTAGAAACACCACTAGTGTTTGAAATATCAATACTTTGTGCGGAATTAAAAGAAATTGCCCCTAAAATGCTTAAATTATCGTATGTTGAAATTCCAGTCTGAGTGTTATGGTTGAAATCAGTCTGTAAAAGATTTAGATTTGTTAGAACATCTAGTGTTGCAAATGTAGAAATACCACTTAAGTTTGAAATGGTGACATTATCGGGAAGATCTACTGTACCTGTAAATACAGAGTTTCCACTAACATTAAAGTCGTTCAGAATGTTAAATTGATATGCAGTAGATACGCCATTATTTGCATCATTATTAAATGTAATTCCACCATAGATATAAACATCATCAAGAAACTCACTTTCTCCAGTAACTGTTAATGCTGCACCTAGTTTTGTATCACCATTAACGTTTAATCTTTCTGTTGGATTTGTGACACCGATTCCAAGGTTTCCAGCCTTGGTAAGGGTCATTCTCTCTTCGGTAGCGTCACCTCTTACCCATCTAAAGTTTCCATCTAGATTTGCATTGGGAATATTTCTACCTAAATGATAGACATAATCACCGTTCGCATAGTTTGATAGTTCTAGTCTTAGAGCTATTTGTCTCAGTTCTGCTGTACTATTACCAATACCTAAGTCGCCACCAAGATTTAGAGTTGCAGCTCCACTTTCGGTGAGAATTTCTAGATTAGTTCCTTCAGCCTGATAAAGAACAAGTGTAGATTGTGGATCGGTTGTACCTATTCCCACCCCACCATCAGTGATGTTAAAAATTGAACCACTTGTGCCAACTTTGAAGCTATCAGTACCATCAGTAATTACGATCTTACCAACACTTAAGTCACCAACAATGTCAGCTCTGTTGACAGTGAGTGCGATACCAGCATCAATAATGTTTGCAGATACGAAACCAACTCTAATATCTGGAGTTCCTGTTAAAGTTCTAGCAGTAGATGCAATAGCAGTAAGTGTTCCTTTGAACTCACCTTCATTAAAGGTGGAGATTCCAGATTCAATTAAAGTATTTGCAAAAATTCTTGCTTCAGAACTTCTTCCTGGTTCGGGTGTGACAGATCCAATGAATCCACCTAGGGCAGTAACGACACCAGTTAATTGTTGATCTTGTACTAACTTAAAGTCTGGAACGAGAGGAAGTTTATCTAATTCTAATCTTGGAATTCTTGCTTGGGTTACAATTCCAGATTTTAGTTCATCTGCATCTAGATCTGTTATGAATGTTCCACTACCAGCAAACCTAGTAGCAGTTATAGCTGCAGATACAAAAATATTTCCATATGCCATTCCAATCCCAATACCACTCTGTTCAGGATCTCCACCAACTTGAAGCTGATACTGTGGAATAAGAGTTGCAATACCAACATTTCCACCATTATAGACACTAGAAACACCAATACCAGTGTCTACATCAACCCATTGTGAAGTTGGAAGATCTGATAATTTAGATCCATCACCAAAATAAGTGACAATTCCACTAAATGAAGTTACAATACCTTGATTAAATTCAAAATTACCAACAACTACACTCTTACCAACTCCAGTTTCAAAAGATGCGCCAGCAGTAACACGAACTTCAGTAAACGTACTTAATCCACTAAATGATGCCTCCGTTCTAACATCAAAAGATTTGGTTGGTACTGATGTGCCAATACCAACCAGAGAACCATTGACGACTAATGATTGATCAGACGCCTGAAGGCCTTCTCTAAAATTAAATACCTTCTTAAAATTTGCCATCGATATGGTGTTTTTATGTATTTAGGATTGATTCCTTACTTGATACGAATGATATAGAAGAGACCCATGTAAGGAGGAAGGTTTCTATTAGTTCCAGATTGACCATTGGCGACGATCGCAACATTATGCCCGTGTGAACCAGCATTGCCCATGTTATGTCCATGATTAGGAGTATTGGCAACATTACCACCATGACTGTGATTTCCAGCTGTTTGCGTATCACCGTGATTGTGATTTGCTTGATCTGGAATATTATGAGTATGGTTGGCTGCGTTGGCAATGTTGTGTCTGTGCTGACCACCACCAGGAATATTATGACGGTGATTACCAGCGTTGTTTACACCGTGTCTATGGTTTCCGTTATAACTGGTGCTTGCGTTCTGACGGTCAGTTCTAGAAGATCTAGAGTTTCTATTACCATATTCAGCCTGGTTGTTTCTTCTCTGATAAGTATGTCTATGAGCACCACCATTATTTGTGCTGTGACCATGTTGCCCTTCGTTACCAGTTTCACCGTGTCCGTGGTTGCCTACGTTACCAGTTTCAGCGTGGCCGTGACCACCTTGCCCACCAGTTTCACCACCGTGAGTATGTTCACCAGCAGAAGGAGTTTCATGCCCGTGAGCAGCTTGATTTGGAATCTCATGACCGTGAGTACCACCTGCAACCACATTATGAACATGGTTTGGTTGATTACTGACGTTAGTATTATGACCGTGTGAGATAGTAACAGAATCTTTTGTACCGCCAGTTGCACCTCGATTATAAAGATTACCAGCGGCAATTCCTATTCTATTTCTTAAATCAGGAAGTAAGAATGTAGTTCCAGATGGGTTTGCACCGTATGGGAACGAGAGTCCACCATTTGTTAGGTTGGCATATAGATCAGCATAAGCTGACTGACTTAGACTTGAACCATCACAGAGATGCCAGTATTCATTATTGGTAATGAAGGATGATGTACCAGCCCACTGCACAATACCGCCAATAGGTGGTAGGTTGGGAACAATAAGTTGGTCAGCAACAATAGTTCCAGTAACGTCCATGTCACCCTCAACTCTGGTTAAACCAGAGGCAGCCTTCAGAGTTAGGTTCTCACTGTTTTGTGATTCAATTCTTGCTGTGCTAGAACCAGTACCAACTAAAATATCGTGAGCGTCAATACCAAGGAGAGCATCAATTTGTCCACCAAAAGTACCAACACCAGAAACATTTAGAGAACCAGTTATGGAAGCACTTCCACTAGAACTAAATCTTCCAGTGACTTCTAGATTTGCATCAACTTTAGTATTGCCAGTAATATTGACAACATTATTGACTCTTAGTGGACCATCAAACTGAGACAATAGTGTCTTAGATGGACCACCCTCGACAAGTAATCTCTGTCTAACAGTAACTTCATCGAAGATAACAGATAGAACTGAAGTATCTTCACCTCTAATTGATGGAATTGGTGCATCAAACGTTGTTTCTTCACCAGTAGATGGGTTGATAATCTTGTTACCAATGAAGAAGTCACCATCATTATTCATGGCGGTGTATACAACGACACCACCAGATCTCTTCTGGGATTGTGTTAGGAACTCTTCTCTTCCAGTTAGTGTAATATTTTGGACCTGAGGTAGACCAGTTGAGTAGTTACCAGGACCATAACCTAGATATTCAAAAGTATGACCAGAACCTCTTAGAATTGAAGGTCTACGAAGTTCAACACCTCTAATATTGATTCTCCTAACTCTTGAACCCGATTGATGACTTGCAGTTTGAGAAGCTACATATCCTCTGATTACGGTAAGTTCATTGTTAGAAGATCCAGATAGGATTGAGTCTGCGATTCTCATGATCTCAGATCCAACCTGAATATAAGATCCGATTGGGAATCTCTCCGCAGTTCCTATACCAGAGTTTGAAAGTTGTAGAATAATTTTGTTATCTAATTCTGCACTTCCTAGATCATTACCAAGAATTGCATCATCATGTAAGAAGAGGTTTGTTACTCTAGAACCAATAGATTCAGTATCAGCATCAATTGATCCACCTTTTGCATCATAGATTGTTGGTAGTATGAATCTTGGTGCTGTTTGTGTAACAGGAGTTGATCCAGCAACAGTGAATGTAAGAATACCAACTCTTTCTAGAACAGTAAATCCACTGAAACTATTGTTGTTAGTATCAACGATATTGAAACTACCACCAGCAACTAATCCATGTGCTTCATTTGTTTGAATCGTTTGAACATTTGCAACAATTGCACTAACAGTCTTAATACCAATAGAGCGGCCACAATCAACTAGATATTGATCATTGACAGGATTTGGATCACCTGAAGTTACAGCGAAGGAAACTTTATTGCTTGCTGGAGTTGCAAGAACACGATAGGCGTTTGTTGCAGTGCTACCAATACCAGTTATTTGAACTGAATTGTTGACGAAAGTAGAGATACCAGCAGTTGTAACTGTGATTTCAGCACCAGTAAATCCATCAAGATCTAAAGTTTCTGCACCATAACCAGAACCAGGATTAATTATTTGAACATTCTCTACAGCACCACCTGATCCAACAGTGACTCTAGATGTTGCACCATCCCAGTTGGAAGTACCATCATTCATCAACTTGACGTTGTAGTAATCACCTTCAGTGAATCCACTGCCACCAGTTAATGTTGCATAAGTTGCAATACCAGAGAAACCATGTGGACGATCTAAAGTTACAGTTACAATACCAACAACATCATTTCTTTCAAAACCAATAACTGTTCTACCGAATCCAATAACTCTAGAAATTTTATCAATACTCTCTCTAGTTACGCTATTTTCTGGATCATCAATTGCAACATCACCAATTGGTGATCTCTTTGCAAAAGACTTAGCCGCTAATGGGTTTGCAAGAACATTATCTCTATCTAACTGAGGATAATATTTCTCAATGTTAGGTAGATACTTTAGGTTATCAAATTCTTCACTGATTTGGTTATCGGCACAAAGAACGTTGAAGTGATAGATACCATCACTAATACCAGGATTATGCTTTTGAATTACTTCAGATCTGTATAGTGAAATATTCTTATTGTTATCAACTCTCTGGTATCTTGCCATGAGTTGAGTTCTGGTGTTCATGTCAGATGTGAAATCACCAGTTGATCTACCAATATTATTAATATCAGTAGTACCATATGTAAAAGTCAGATCATCAATGACTCCAGTAACTGTAAAGGTGCCATTAAAGCCACTCTTCGCAATACCAGCAGTGTTTGTTGTACTCTGTACGTCAATAATTTTAACTACATCACCAGTAAATAGTTCATGTGGTTGATCAACTCTAATTGTAACTGTTGAACCACTTGCGGCACAAGTAGAAATATATCTTGGATTTCTATCGAAGTCAAAATCATTTACATCAATAGAAGAAATAGTAAAGTCCTGATCAGTTCTACTTGATGTGTTATTACTATCCTGTAGAATAAATCCGTTTACTGGATCTCTACCGATCGTTGATTCTTTTGGTACAAAATATCTTAGTTTATAAACTTTATCACCAATAGATCTGTTATCAGAAAGTCTCTTGATAAATGTTTCACTGGTTTGAGCACCAATACCTGTTACACCTCTAGAGACAATCTCAGTGAAAATACTATTGCCTTCCTTACAATGAATAAACCAGTTGTTCTGATTTGGATCAAATAGTACGGGACATCCGATCTCGTTTGCAGCTTTATCTGATACGCGACTTTCAACTCTTAGACCAGTTCCACCATAAACTGTAATTGCTTCTCCTCTAAGTGCATCACTGGAAGTTGAAGCGACACGGAATAGAGCAAGGTTAATACCATCTACGATAGCATAATATACTCTATCTTCCGTTAAATTCTCTGGTAAATCACCATCTTCACTTATAACACGAACCTTCTCACCAGTTACAAGATTATGATTAACCTGACAATTAAATCTACCCTCTGAATCTAATCCAACAACTTTAGTAATTCTTTCTTTAGATCCTTGGCCAGTTGCAATCGTGGTTGCTGCACCGATTTTATTATCGGTAATTAAAATCGGTGCAGAATATGCAGTTGAACCAGCGCCACTAGTAAAATTAACAAATAGTTCATCATTTTCTCTGGCACCAATACGATAACCTTGAGAAATAATTGCAGGTGGGTTATCTTGATCTGTAAATCCAAATAGGTAGAGATGACTATTAATACCTACTTGCTTTGTTTTATCAACATCAATAGTGAATAGGTCTATATTAGATTCACCTTGTGGAACCGTTTGTGGTGCAATAATACCAGTAACGTATCCCTGGTCATCCTTTGTAAATGCCTCGGCCTTAAATCCATCAGATATTAAAGCGATCTGTCCAAAGTTGGAGTTAGAGTTAGTAATAGAAGCATCACCACCAGACTCACAAAGGAAATGACCATTAAATCCAATAGCAAACACAGACACAACCTGAATGATTGAATCATTCACCATCTTAATGTGTGAAGTCTCCCATCCTTTACGATAAACTGCTCTACTGTCTAGGTGATAAACAGTATTAGAGTTTGTAGAACTAGATTCCGTTGCTAATTGAGAACCAGTTACTTTAGTGATGGAAATACCATCATATGTTCTAGATACTGGATTATACTTAACGAAAGCACGGTCATCTTTTTGTAGTGATACGGCCGTAAACTGTGCCACAACCATTGACTTAAAGCCAGAGGCAGTTGCACCATCAGCCAGCATACCATTCATGCCGAAAACGGATCTGAGAGACACGTTAAAGACGTATGGTGATGCACCAGTAACAGTATCAGTTTCGATCGTTACAGTGGCACCAGAGACATTTCCAGTGGCAAGCAGAGTGGTTTGTGCATCTGCTAGTAGATATCCAAATGTAGTTGCATCTGTAACTGAAGTAACGAATGTTGAAACATTATAATCAGCAGGCGTCACACCTCTAATCTTAACTGGTGTACCAACTGTTAGATTATGTGGATCATTTGTTTCAACAGTAATCAAAGTGGATGGTGTAACACCATCACCTGATTTAATCGTCTTGATTGCAATTGGATCTGCTTGGAACGCACCAACGATTTCCCATTCAACTCTACTCTTAGAGAATCCTAGTGGTTGATCTGGGAACTTCTGATCAATATTTCTACCAGATGCTTCATTAAAAGCATTTGATATTTTACTATAATACATGTCAAGGTCAGTTAGACCTGTACCTTCAACGATATTGACACCATCAGCAAAGCCAAAACAAGTTAGTTTGTGGTGAGAGAATGTTGGTGCTGATTTATTAATGACCGAGAAATCTACAGGGTCTGTATAGACCTGAGAATTCAAATCTCCATCAAAGAAAGTAAAGTCTCTAAAGTAACAAGTACCAGTTAGACGGATTACAGCACTTTCTGGAGCTGAGTCATCTGTTGGGTTTGGAACATATAGTGGTTTAATTTTGGTTTTTCTTAAGTCAAAACCAACAATAGCAGTACCTCTAGGAAGAACAACGCCACCTCTGTGGTCGTTAAACTTATAGAGCATATTATCTTCGACACCCAAATCGAAGACTGAAGATAATGATAGGGTTAATATCGATTGAGCGAGAGTTTCTGTACCAGCTGGAGAGATTGCTTTTGCAGTACCATTATCATCTTTAATTCTAAATCCTGGTCTATTATCAATAAAGTGAACACCAGGAAACAGTAGAATCGTAGTTCTATCAAAGAGATCGTTATCGTTTCCTCTTACATAGGAAAATCTCGCAGATTCTAGAAGTGCTCTCTGAATAGTTTTGAAGGGTTGAGAGAGTGAATTACCCTGATTTTCTATACTATCAGTGGCACCGATATCGTTGGGATTCACATATAGAATCTTACCCTCGGTGTTCTTAATAAAATTCTGGAGTTTACTAAGAGGCATGGATATAAAAGTCGCTAGCTTTGCATTATGATATATTTAGCGACTTTTAAAGTATTAACATTATACCGTGATGCTTCCTGAGAGGATCGAACTCTCCTTAGGCAAATTATGAGTTTGCTGCATTCACCAGATTGCTAAGGAAGCTAATAGGACTGCTGAGAATTGAACCCAGTTTACCCCGTTATAAGCAGAGAGCATTAACCAATATGCGACAGTCCCTTAAGCAATCAAATATCACATATAGGTGGTTGATGCTTAAGATATTCGTAAAATGTCATTTTCATTTCTTTCTGAGTCATACCACAATGCGCTGCAGCTTCAGGCAAATTCATTGTGCAATAATATAATCCTTCATGTGCTTCAGCGACATTTTCTTTAGTTGTCTTATTTTTTTCAGGTAGATTATATTTCATTAGATTTCAAAACGCTCAGATATTATAAAGGATTATTGATGATGTGTCAACTTGTTTGAATACCAGTTGGTCCTGCATTGGGATAGAAGTTCTTAATTCTATTCTGACGATCCTTAGAAAATTTTCTACCTTTTTTAAACGCCCACCTCTGTCTTCTATATTCCATTGCTTCTCCTTTAACAATATCTGATTGACCACCATATTCATTTCTTGGACCAGATGCTTTTGCATTATTATAATCAGTTAAAGCTTGTTGTTGAGCGGTATATAGTGCAGAACAACTTTGAGTACAAATACCAGAAACTAATTGAGTAGCGGAGACATATCGCAACACGGTTGAAATACCTGAATTTTCAATCAGATTTTTATAACCTTCCCCATAATTGTTTGGGTTCAAATCTGTATTGGGACCAGCATTATTTGTTAAATTGACTGTACCATTGTCATCATTTGGAGCGTCCCCGTCATAAGAGTCACTATTAACATTTTTCATTTTAGCCCTGGCAACTTCATAAAAAACAGTAACAGCCGTTCCTACGAGAAATGCAGTGCTACCAAGACCAGCAACAGAACAACCACATCCAGCTGCAACAATCCCAAAGTTTACCGCCTGACTCAAATAACTGTTGGCATCAACAACAGTTTGTGCATATAATGTATCACTTGATAGAGATAATACAGTAATGTCTTTGATTTGTTCGGTTTGATCATTAACTCTGGTATCTAGATATGCAACATCTTTATCTAATTGCCCTGATTCTTGATCGTATCTTTTTTGTAATGGTGATTTTGCCATAATTAATTACCCAAAGGATTGAGTGGTAAAAATCCTGTACCTGTATGTCCACTATCTATAACAGTTTCACCATTTCGTTTTACTTTAGTATCAGAGTTCTCAAAGTCGCTCATGCTTTCTCCCTTATATTCAATAATTAGATCACCAAGATCTTTTCTTTCTCCATGAATAATATAAAAGTATTCTAGATCTTGTGCTTGATGACCAACAGTTACAGCATTATCTTCAATTTTTTTAACATGTAAACTACTACATGCCTTACCGATTGGTGTTAGTTGAACAGTAATACTATCTTCATGTACAAGTCCAATCCAATAATCTGGTAGTTTGATAGTTTTTTCTTTCGTCTTTCCACGATAATATACGCCCATCTCAGGGCCTTCCAATGCTGCGTGTGCAAGTCTCCAACCCTCTCCTCTAGTTGGGTGTTTAATATCAAACTGTTTGAATGGTGCAGCAACACTAGAAAACGCACCAAATGATGCTGTGATGGTTGAACATGTGATATTTCCAGCAGTAGCATTATTTGAAGCGTTTGCAGTTGATGCAGCTTCAACAGTAGCACCTGCCGTAATATTTACAGATGCTTTTACATCTGCACCTGCTTTCGTTGCAATACCACTTACATTAAACAATCCAATAACATTTACACCACCAGTAGCATTAATTGCCAATGGAGCTCCAAGTACATTTAGTGATGCAATTCCAGGAGTAGGAACTCCAATACCAAAAAGTCCAGTTGGAACAAGTCTTGGTCCAATACTTACAGTGGCATTGGCAATTCCACCCAAATCAAGACATTGACCAAAATAAGAGGGTCCAGATGTTGTAAAAGTTCCTGGTATTATAGAACTAAGACTTATGGGAGATCCCATAATTTGTTGGCTTGCTACCGTGCCAACATGAAATTTGCCAGTTGATAGTGCTTCTAGTGATAGGGACATAATTTAAACCCTCAATGTGTTAGAAATATCAGATAACAGAGTTCCCCATTGACCAGCAATAAGACCTTTTACAGTGTTTACTACACTGGGAGCTCCAGAACTTTTCATATCTCCAATTATGTAAATGAATCCAGTAGCATCAAGAACCAGATTTTTTTCTCCGACAATTTGAACTTCACCACCAGCAATTTGAATGGTTTCATTTGAGTTGAGACTCATGATTCCATTTGCTCTCAACTCGATTTGACCATCTCCCCCCGCACCTTCAGCTTCAAAGAATATATTTTTTGCTTTAAATTTAATATTATCAGCAACAACCACGAAATCGCCGTTCTTGCAATATATGGATTTTGCAACCTGCTCGTTTTGTTTAACATCTTCTGGATCTACGTTACATATTTCTTTAAATGGACCATTCGTTACAATAGTTCTAGCACCATTATTCCATTGGGTATCACAATTACCAGCTCTGGTCCATGTAGTTAATTCACGACCAGTATCATCATTTCTTCCTGGTCCACACATAATGGAAGCATTTTCGTTATCTAGTAACCTGTAATTTCTTTTACTCATTTGTTAATATCCTCCTCCGTATCCACCACCACCACCCGAAGGTGGAGAAGGAGATGGACTAGGTGTTGATGGTGTAGTGGGTGTTGATGGTGTTGGTGTATTAGTAGAAGTTGATTGAACATTCACATCAGTATTTGTTGGTATATTTAATGCATTAGATGATGGAGTTATTGGATCAATTGCTTCTTGAACTGTTGAAGATGATGATTCGCTCGATGATGTAGTATTTCTGATTACAGTAGATCCTAGTTTAGACAAACTTTCTGCTACTGTATCATAAATCAGCGCATGTGGTCTATCTGAATGAGCAGCACCAACCATCTTCACTCCTTTATGTACATGATATGGACCGTAATATGGTTGACCGTTCACATAACCAACCAACTCTTGAGTTTTTGATGTACATTGTATGACAGAAAGTGTACTAGAACTATACCTACTTTGTTCTTCTACAGTAAATTCAGATGCCTCAGTGAAAACTATACTAGGTCTCAATCTAACACCATTACCAGTCTTACTATTTATTGTAATATCTGGAATTTCAACAAATCCACATTGCTCACCTTTAATGACAATCTCGACCAATTGGCCAGAATCAGTATATCTTCCTTCCAATAAGAGACCTGGCATAGGTGGAGTAACAATAAATGTATCATCCTGAGCATAACCATATCCAGTAGTAATGACACTGATTTTATCTAAACATCCAACGACAGGAACAGTGACAATCTCATCGCCACCACCGCCGCCGCTACCGCCATCACCGCCGTTTCCACCGTCACCATCATCAGGGAGGCCAGGATCAACGGTTCCACCACCATCAGTAGCATCATCATCTCCACCACCATCAGGTAAATCGATGATGATCTCATCATCTCCACCACCAATAGGTTTTTGAGCATCGTCATCAGGATTATCATTATCAGATCCATCAGGAACATCAATGTATCCCCAACCAGGATTTGTGATAATAACACCTGTCAATCCACCATCAATGGGGTCAATTTCAGCATAACCAGCTCCACCAGAACCATAATTGCATGGATCATCAAATGCAACGAATGGAGGATACTTATATCCCAATCCTTTCTGAGAAAGTAAAACTCCGATGATATTACCTTTTTTACTAATAACTGATGATGCTAATGCCTCTGCGACTGGATTACCACCAAAAATACTAACAGTTGGTGGGGTGCATTCATCACCACCTACAATATCACAAGCACTAGGACCAGTAGTATCTCCCAATCCTGCTTCTTCTAACCACCCAAGAGCTCCCGTCGTTGGGTCTGGTATTTGTAACTCAGACAAGAATTTATTAAAATTATCTTTTTGTTGTTTTGTTGGACCACCCCAAGGGCTAGAATTAAATTTTGTAACTTCAGAACAGTTTTTAGTCAAACACAAGAAACCAATAATACCAAGAATCTGATCAATGACATCCATGATGGCACCGCCAATATCCAACACACCATCCAAATACTTACTAATCTCCTCCATAGCACCATTTAATGCGCCTTGCAATGCACCCAAAACATTATTAATTAAAGCATTTATAAATTTTTCAGCAGAACATATTGGAGCAGCTGCTATTTTATCAAGAAGAGCAGCAAGGAAGTCACCAATCAGTCCAGGAAGTTCATCTATCGTGATTTGAAAGATGCAAAATATAATATCAAGAATCTTTGCAAGAATTGAGTCTGCTAAATCCTTTGCAACGTCTCCCAAGATAAGATCTATTGCATTAGAGACTAATGTTCTAATTTGTTTAAGTACCCAGTTTCTAACTCTTTGTATAAGTGTTCTTAATACTGCAGCGATATTATCAATGATCTTGTTAATTTGTCCAGCAAAATCATATACCTTATTAACAGTGCCAAGAACATATGTTGCATAGTATTTTTTTACACCGTTTAGTATGCTTGCAACCTTTGATATTTCAACTTGAATTCTAGAAATAGTGTCGGTTCCACAATTATTCGGACCACTAAATTCCTCCATCAAGTTATACATCTCCCAAGTATTTAAATTACTAGGGACAAAATTTGAATAAGATGTTGAGTCAGAAACTACGGTAGTTTTAAATTCCCCTGATGGATTAGATTCTTTACCCTGTTTATTTGTATTTGATTTTAAATCTGGACTTTTACCTTCTGATGCCACTCTCCAAGCTGGAAGATTGTCGGTATAAGGAAATGATGAGTCAAATGGATTAATTCCACTATTTGCATCTTGATACTCAGCAGAACTTACATTTGGAGCATCTTTATCAAAATAACCATATATACCATCAATGACTGGTTGTTGTGCATCATCACCGTCTGCAAAAAATCCACTTACAAGTTCACCACCAACGATTCCACTAGAAGCATTATTTCCTTGTCCCATACTGGTGGGTCTTTTAATAATTGCCGTTGGTAGATCTTTATCTGGAAGTATTGATCTATCTTCAGTATGATATCCTAAAATTCTAACAGGTACTCTCTCTCCCCAGTTATAACCTTCATTGATAGTTTTACTGAACGGCACTTTGCCAATCCAATATCGATAACCATCACGGCCAAAAAAAGAACTGTTGAGTAAAGAGTCTGTAACTGACATTAATTAGTCCTCATAAACCAGACATTCTGGTTCCGATGGGTTAGCGTCACAATATAGTTCTAATGGTGATGGATCATGATGATCACCTGCTTCAATCTCTGCCTTATGATGTTCTGCATAATCTTCTAGTTCATGTAGTTCACCCTCAATGTGACGACGTTGATTGGGTGAAATCAAGGGATTGTCAAGGATTTCTTTGTCCTTTGCGATGTGTGTTTCGATGTTTTCCATAGGTTAAGCTCCTAGTGTATCTCGTATAATTAATAAGTGTGAATAAGATCTTGAATTTGTAAATTGGTGGCAAACTTCTTTAATGAGGAACTTGCCACTTAATTCTTTATCAAATTCATATTGGCATCCAAGTTTTGCTATATTCACTTCTATACAGTCACCAGCATGTAGATTTAGGTTTTGTGGAACTGTAATATTTAGTATCTGTGTAAAAATCTTATTATATGTAATGGGTGCTTGTGCTGAAAATTCTGAGAAAGCAAAGTTTATTTTTTCTCGATCAGTTAAACCTTGCATATCATTCATTCCCATATAAATTCTAGTCATAGAAAGATCAAGATCTTCTGGTGGGTTGTATATACCTTTACCTAAAAATTCTGTGTCTTCGATACTTTCCCAGTCAAATTCAATTTTATCTTGACCAGTTTCCATAGCACCAGCAAAAGGATCAAAATTATATCTTTTTGCACCAAATGCACCCAATTGTGTTTTTCTCACCAAATCATTCGATTGTACTTGAGTATATCTCAATATCCTCTTATTTGGATTTGATTGAGTTCCATATGGATTTTTTGGTTCGTATTGAGTAGCAGCAGTTCCACCATAAGTATAAACTACATTAACACCATCTTCTTGAAGAATCGGTTGTTTAATTAGGGATTCGATTGATTTAAAATTATAACCTCTTCTAGTTTCAAAGAAAACAAATCCAGCAGATTTTCCAGATTCTTCACCAATAGATCTCGGGCACATTTTCAAAATAACAGTGAATGGTTTTCTAGAATTGCCTTGATATGAAAAATTAGATGAACATGGAGATGTGATAAATTCTTTATCTGTTTTTAACTCAGTATCTAAAATACTACGAACATTCTCAGATGTTACAGCCTCTGGTAATTTTCTAAAGACTCTTTCCCTTGAGTCTACAAAAAATTCATTTGAAATAAAATTAAATTGAAGTAATTCTTTATTGTTATCCTGCGATAACTGAGCTGGTTTGAAAACTCTCAGTGTTGTAAGATTGAGAGTTTGTTTGCGTTGATTTGTTATTTTAATATCTGCTTTTTCACCACCAACTACAGGTAATCCAGACATCAATGGATCGTTAAATGTTTTAGAATTAATATTATTTCTACCACTGTCCATTACAAAAGTTTTTGCAGTCACTACTGGTGAAAAAATATCTTCATAGTATAAAAATTCTCCACCAGTACCTGCACTGATGTCAACTTCATTCTCACCATTAGCACTGGTGAGTGTAAATTTTTCTATAATAGATAATTCGGTTGCTGACATCAGGTATATGCTGTAGAAACGTCGGTGACAATACTATTTAACGATGAACCTCCAGATGATCCACTTGACATAGATCCGCCTGTAGGAATTGGTGTTGATTTTCCAACGGGAACAGGAACGTAAGTAATTAAAGTGCCTTTTCCTCTTCTTCGGCCTCTAGGAATATTAGAACTTACATTAACTGGTCTAACATTACTTGCAGATGATCCTTCTGCACCATGTGAGACAGAGATTTGATCAGTTCCAATAATCTTTGCTTCTCTTCCATAACCACCTGCCGTATAAACTTGTCCAACTGCAAATGGGAAGGTTGTTTTTGCTCCAGGTTGACCAGGCAAAGTTCTTTGTAGTTTAGAATTTAATTCTTGAATATCAACAGCTGGTGATGATCTAGCGTCATGCCTTTGCTGTTCATATAAAATCGCATTCCTTAATTTTGAATCACTCATTCCCTTATACAATGTTTGAGCACTACTTCCAAGATGAACATGGGAACCTCTATTAAACATTGCTTTAATTGCATGAAATGCAACCTCTCTAATTTGCCCCCTCTGTTTTTTAGATAGGTTTGCTGGGCCATCGATATGATAATGTGTTGCATACTGTGATTCTGTTGTTCCATCTGGTCCCCTTCTACTACCAGATCCACCTTGTACTAAACCACGTTCTCCAGATCTCAGTGGTATTAAGTTCACACCACCAGTGCTGATTGTTGGTCTAGAACCAGGCATTTGATTTTGTCTTGATGATCGTGGAGCTGCAGGAGTTTGTGTTGGTGAAGGTGATGGAACAGCTGCTGGAGGTGGGGATTGCACTACTGGAGGTGCCTTTCCTAATGGAGTTTGAGCTGCTCTATTAATTAGATCCATTCCTGCCTGATCTTTCAATAATCCAGTTCTTTTATCTGCTGTCCAGTGACTCAATCCACCACCTGGCATAGTCAATAAAACGGCCGCCAAATAATCTTGAACATCTGGACTAAATTTTACCTTATCTGAAATTCCAGCATATCTTAAGACAGACTCCAAAGTTCCTTTTAAGAACTGATATCTTCCTGCAGCATGTATAAACCCTTGATTATTTCCCAATTTTTTATTTTGAGATTGCAAAACCTCAGCAATAGTCATGTTGGTGAGATCTTTTCCAATTCCACCTTTTGATGGACCACTATATGGTCTTCTCCCCGCCCTATCAGGTACTGTGCCTTGATTCATTGCATTATAATTTCCAGCAGCTGCTGATTCATATTCAGATATTTTATCTAAAGCCTGTCTATGGATAGGTTGCAATCTACTTGAATAGTTACTTCCTGATGTAGATCCTGATGTAGACGGAGTAGCAGGTGTAGATTCAGTAGTTGATTGTGATGGTCTTTGTTGTGCTTGACCTTTACCTGATCCAGATGGATCACCACCTGGACCTTGAAATTCTGGTTCTGGTTTTGGTTTTGTTATATTTTTAAAATTTTCTACTGCTTCATCAAAGTTATTACCCAAAGAATCAAAAGATGCATTTAACTCATCCATTTCCTTTTGTAATTTTCCTTCTTTGTCTGTGAAATCAAAGTTTTTAATATTTGCAATTGCCTGAGAGACAACTCCTTTTATTCCCACAACAATATTTCTGACATCACGAAGCATACCTTTACCTGCCTCAATGATATTTCCAATACGATATTTTAGCGTATCAATAAATGCTAAAATTCTAGGAAGTTGTGTAGTCAACCAACCCAAGAGAAGATATCCTAGTGCATTCATTATTCTGCCTAAGAATCCTTTTCCCTTATCTAGAGCACGAGCTGCAATTCCACCACCACTAGATTTATTTGCCTCTAGTACATCCTCTCTCGATCTTCTTTCATTTCTAAATCTAAACAGTTGATTTAGTCTTTTTTCCTTCTGATTTATTCTGTCACCAACTAATTTTTTCTTTTGAAATACTTTTATAGCTTTAATTGAAGATTTTCTAGTAGAAATGGTGCTTCTTCTAAGAGAAACAATAGTTTCATCTAGAGGAGAAGACTTAAAAGTATCTCTTAGTAGAGCAGATGAAAGTGCCATTATTATTGATAATTTATGTTATAAATTGATGTTGCTAGACTTCTATATGGATTCAACGTATCATATGTTAATTGGTTTGGAATTTCATTTCCTGATGTAAGTGGGTATTTCTGTTCAAGAGTTTGAATAGCATCTCTGACATCCTGTGGCATTTCATTATCTTTTTCATCATCAAAGTCTGGTCCAGCAGACATTAGTCTATTGGAAGTTTGTTTATCCGTGCTAGGAACCTTAACATTTTCCTGATGAAGATGTGGCACTGCAGCTGCAGTTGGCGGTGCAGCAACACCCGTACCTCTACCTTTAGCACCAACACCTGGTGTAAAACCACCCTCTTCGGGTTTCTTCATCAATCCTAGACCTTGTAGGAAGTTTGTGATTGGATCATTCGCAAATCCAAACAGGTTATCCATACCAAGTGGATCATACAAACTATCCAAACCACCTGTTACGACTTGACCTATTTGTTGACCTATAAAACCACCACCAATAGCACCAGCAGCTCCAACTAAAAGTGCTCCTGGTCCAGTTGTAAGACCGAGAAGACCTGCAAGACCACCACCTAAAGTTGCACCTTTAAGAGTTAATAACATTTCTGGTATTACAGGCACAACTGCCTGAGTTGGCGACATTCCCTGATCTAATCTACTTTTTATTTTTGATACTACGAACGCTCCTTTTAATACTCCACCAAGAGCACCAAGAAATCTTGCATTACCTAGTAATGATTTTAATCCACGAAGAACTCCTCTAGGTTTGCTAAAGAATGCAAGTGGGTTTTTAGGAGTAACTACCTTGGGAGGAGTTGGCTTTGGTGATGGTATACTAGGTGCCCTACCTGGAGTAGTCCCTTGCATTTGAGGACCAGTCGGTTTTCCAGTAGGACCGAGAATTGTTCCACCAGATCCTGGGGGTCTACCAGGAGCTACTCCAGGTCTTGTAGCACCAGGAACTGTAGTAGCACCAGGTTTTCCAGGTTTTGGTGTAGCACCAGGAACTGTAGTAGCACCAGGTTTTGGTGCTACAGCAGGAGGTTTTGGTGTTACTACAGGAGGTTTTGGTCTTAGTGCATTAAATAACGACGTAAAAGGTTTTAATAGTAAAAATTTTCCAAGTCTGAAAGTTAATCCACCAATAGTGGTAATTAAACCAATCAATCCGCCATTCAATACTAAAAATGCTGCGCCGGCCGCTGCTAATGCAGTGACAAGTTCACCTTTTAATTTTTCAAATTCAGATTTATTTCCATTTGCATCAGCCTGAAGCATTCTGAGGAATTTAGTGGTCAACCAACCACCAAAAAGAAATAGTAATGCTTTTTTTAAGTCAAATAATTTACTACTTACAGCACCCTTTACTGCATTAATAGGTTTTGTTATTGCAGCAGTGAGTCTTGACTCTAAAATATTTTCAGATCTTCCAAAAGCAGTTCTTTCAGCGTCTCGTAATCTTTCACGCTTAGATGCATCTGCTTGAGATAATTCTGCCCTTGTCTCACCACTTATGGCTCTCGTAAGAGTTTCAAGATTTCTACCAATAGACTCGACGTTTCTATTGATAGATGTTAATTGTTTTCCTAAAAAAGTATATACTTCTACTTGCTGCCTATTATTCTGAGTCTCAACTTCCACAAGACTTTCACGCACCGAAGAAGCTGTAACTGTGCTTTGTGATGGTAATAGTTTTGATGTGTTGAGTCTAGATGCCATTTGCTTGCTTACGTTTCAGTTCTTCCTCTTCCAGGTATGCTAAGAGAAGTGAAACATACACTTCTCTTTCCCATGGCATCATATTCTCTAACTCACTTAAACTATATTTATGATGCTGCATCAAGGCAAAATTAGTTTGATAGTACGACATCAGAGAAGTATGTGCCAGGGCTATGCGAAAAAAGATGCTAACCCTTCCAGAACAACTTCACTTTCTACCTTAGTATTCGGATTTTCGACCTTCAAAGTATGAGTCAATTTTGGCATAGATGCAAAAAACTTTTCAACTTTAGAGAATTGTGATGATGTCAAATTACCAATAAATTCATCTAATTCTTTTTTAGTACAATCTGAAGTATTCCAAGATTCTTCTTCAGAATAAATCTGATCAATGCAGTTTGCAATAATATCAAATCCTTGATCAACGTTAATATCTTCACCATTGAAGTTTGTTTTTACAAACTCATCTAGTGATGGATACTTCATTCTTAGTGTAAGTTCGTCATCTAACTGAATGTCCTTTTCATGACCTTCCTGATTAGTGACACTGATATCATCAATATTAATTTGAACCTCAACTTCAGTTTGATTGTCATCAGGACAAGTGACAATTACATCAATAAGTTCTCCAACAGATTTTGCACGAACATTTAAGAATAGATATTCAATATCAAAAGTAGAAAGAGAATCTACTTTCACACCTCTAGAAAGAATACAAGCAGCGAGAACATTTTTCACTGCCATTGTAATTTGTTTCATATCTTGACTTTCTAAAGCCATGATAAGAACTTTTTCTTCCTTTACCAAAAATGGACGATACTTGATTTTTTTCTTAATGGAAGGCAACTCAAGTTCATAAACAGGAGTGTTAGACTTTGGTAAAGGCATAATGTATTAAAATAATCTAGGTTTTTTTATTTAGTAGGTCAACTGACAACTGAAGAAGAAACACTAGCATCACTAATTCTAACTAGATCAGAGCCTTTTCCAGATGTAGGTTCCCAACCACCTTTTGCTGCAAGAATGAAATTATCAATAGATTGTTGAGTATAATTAATAGTCTCACCATTATTTGAAGTGAAGTACTTTGCTAATTTAGAATTGTATTGACCAGTATCGTTTTGAGTGGCGGCTGAATATGCATTTGCTTTACTAAATGCATCACCAAGATTGTTGTTTTCTGAATTGAAATTAAATGGATATGGTGATTTAGTACTTTGTGCAGCCGCTGTCATGTAATGTCTTTCATAATTAAAATCAATACTAATTCTTAAAATAGAGTTTTGACTTTCATATCCTATTGGAGTAGATGTAATTGAAACAGGAAATAACCCAACAAAACTATATGCAACTGCTGCTTTATAATCTCTATCAAATTTATAAATTCTCATACTATCACACTTATATCCAGTAGTACCTCTTGGATATCTCATTCTATAAAAGTATCCAGGATTCTTTGGATTTCCAGCTGCACCATTGTTTGGGATGCCATTACCACCAGTGATATATGCCATCCAAGATTCAAAAAATCTTAGAACTTGATATTGACTATCACAATAGAAACTTAAATTTATGTTATTAAATATTTTGGTGTGTGCATACTGTTGTTGTACACCAGTGAAATTGCCTTCAATAGTTGTAGTTGCTACACTAGATCCAGGTAACACAGCATTGTAACATAAAAGACCCGCAGTGTTATTGTAAAAACTTTTCAAGACTCCATTTTCAGCAAAATTTTGCTTCATGCCAAATGGAAAATCTTGAAATTGTACCTCATAATGAGATGACTGAGCCAAATCACTAAAAGTATTTTTGATATCTGAAATTTTTTTTGGTCCTGGCACTCTAAATACCTATAGTGAAATTTTTATAAATGGCGTATAAAGGTAAATTTATTCCCTCAAATACAAAAAAGTATAGAGGGAATCCAACTAACATTATTTATAGGTCTCTTTGGGAAAGAAAGTTCATGGTCTATTGTGACCTTAACGAAAACATTCTTGAGTGGGGTAGTGAAGAAATAATCATTCCCTATAGATCACCATTAGATTCGAGAGTACATCGTTACTTTCCAGACTTTTATATTAAGGTTCTTGAAAAGAATGGAAGTGTTAAGAGATATATTATTGAAATTAAACCTAAGAGATTTTGCGAAGAACCAAAAGTTCAGAGCAAAAAAACTAAAAAATACATTTATGAAGTAACTGAATACGCCAAAAATCAAGCAAAATGGGAGGCTGCAACAGATTATTGTGCAGATCGCAGGTGGCAATTTAAAGTTCTTACTGAGGATGATCTAGGTATATGAGTAGAATTCAACCATTGATCAATAACTTAACTGGGGTAGAAGATCCAGATGATTTAATGATGGAGATCATGGAGGTTCTACCAGAAACAATTGATTCGACAGAAGTTGAAGTTGGAAACTTCTGCACTTTTGTTTATCAACCAAAAACTCCTTTTATTCGATATGATCAAAATCCTCTGGTTGCAGTTGTTGCAAAGTTTAACTGGGGATTTCGTGGAATTAATTATCATTGGGGAAGTTATAGAAACTATACTAACGAAGAAGTTGTTGGTGCTGTTCACCTAGTAAACTCTTCAGAAGTATCAGATCTAAGAACAATACCATATCAAAATTATCGACTAAATATTTAAAACAGGGTCTATCTCTAATGCCAGCAAAGAGTAAGAAATCAAAACTAGCCCCTTTTAGATATCCGACAACAGTTCTTGATGACTATTCGGATTATCTTTCGATGTCAATTCGTACTTATAAACCGAATAATAAATTTCAAAATGAAAGTGCAGCATTTAAGTTATTTGGTCAAGGTTTAAGTAATCAAGTAGGAAAAACAAAAGCAAATATAATTTTACCAGTTCCAACATCAATAACAGCATCAAATGGTGTTACATGGAACGGTGCCACAATGAATGTTGTAGAAGATATTGCAATGAGAGCTGCGCCTGCATTTATGGAGGAAGGAATAAAAGGGTTAAACAGAGAAGTTGAGAAAGGTGCAAGGGGTGTTGGATTAGGTGATGATGTAATTAAAGCAGCACAAGCAGGATTCACTGCAAAAATTCTCCAATCGTTTGGAAGTAATGTTACCTTTGGACAAGCTCTAGCAAGAACAACAGGTCAAGTTTTGAATCCAAACTTAGAGTTGCTATTTAATGGACCTGGTTTAAGATCATTTAGTTTTTCATATCAATTAACACCAAGAGATGCTAATGAAGCAAATCAAATTAAGTTTATTCTTAGGATCTTGAAAAAAAGCATGTCCCCAAAGAGATCTCCAAGTAGTTCTGCTTTTCTTTGTTCTCCTGATATATTTCATCTTAATTTTAAAAAGGGATCTGGAGAGCACCCATACTTAAATAGATTCAAACCAATGGCAATGACAAATTGCAGTGTAAACTATACTGGAACTGGTACATATGCAACTTATGATGATGGATCCCCAGTTGTATACACTCTATCAATGACATTCCAAGAGTTGTCACCAGTTTATGACCAAGATTATGATACAGATCAAGGACTAATCGGAGCTGGATTCTAATGGCATATTTCACTGAGTTACCAAACGTAAGTTATCCATCTCCACTATCAGATAGAAATTCTGATAGACAATATGTAACGATTAAAAATCTTTTTAGAAGAGTCAAATTAAGAGACGATCTACGTTCAACATTAGAAGCGTTTGATAATTATGAAATTAGTGATGGAGAACGACCTGATATTGTTGCTGAAGAATTTTATGGAAATGCAGAATTAGATTGGTTGGTTCTAGTTTCAAATAATATTACTAACGTTCATAATGAATGGCCATTATCTGATGCACAACTATACAATTTTGTTGTTGACAAATATGGTGTAGAAACTATAAATCAATTTGCTTTTTATGAAACAACTGAAGTGAAAGATGATGAAGGTAGATTAATTTACCCTGAAGGAATCAGAGTTGATTCTGATTTTACTATCGATGATCCAAGTCAGAGTGATTCAACATTAAATCCTGTTAGGGGAATTACATATTACGAAAACGAAGTTCGTTTGAATAATAATAAAAGATCTATTCAATTACTGAGACCATCTTACGTCACTCAAGCCATCCTAGATTTAAGGGAGGAACTATCTTACGACAGATCCTCCCAGAAAGTAAATAATAAATTAATTAAGGCAGATAATATTAGACTGAAGTAATTATCCGTCTGCGAGTCGTTGGAAGTAACTCAGAGTATCATCTTCTTCATCAGCATTGTTAGAAGAAAGATCGGTCAATTCTTCTTTCATTGACTGAGGAACTGAAGGTGCTGGTTCTGCACGATTCTCACTACGGAATTGTTGTTCTTCTTCAACACTCTCTTGATCTTGGAAACGAGGAGTACCTTTGATTCCAAGAACATAATCTAGACGAGTCCTCAGCTCATCATAGGACTTGAACTGATCAGGAGCAACAATGGCAGTCAATGAATACTCTTTCTTCCATAGTTCTTCCATAGCATCATCATCGTCCAGAAGAGGTTCTTGACGTGCGAACTCAGAAGAGTCATAGTTCCAATAACCAGCAACCTTCTTGATCTTCAGTTTGAAGTTGGCACCTTGCCAGAAGTCAAAAGGATTGATTGGTTCTTCATCTTCAAACTCAGGTTGCATTGCAGCAGTGATCTTATCAAAGATCTTTTTACCAAACTTGAATAGGAATACTTTACCTTCGTTATCAGGATTGACTGGATCCTTGACAACATAGATGTTACTATAATATGACAGTTTACGCTTTTGCTTACGAGCAATATCTTTATCAGACTCTAGGCCACTATTCCAAAGTTGAGAGTTGTGTTCAGATACTGGATCCTTTTGACCGAGAGTGGTAAGAGAGTTCTCAATGAACCAACCACCAGTACCTTGGAATGCGTGAGTGTATAGTTTTGCCCATGGTAGATCTTCACCATCGGGAGCAGGAAGGAAACGAATAACGGCATAACCGTTACCTGTTTTGTCTAGTTGTGGTTTCCAGAGACGATCGTCTCCTGAAGAACCAGTTTTGTTCATCTTCTCAATCTCTTTGGTGAGTTTGGAAGTCAATGAACCAAGGGATGATTTTTTCTTTAGATCGGAAAAGGACATTGGATTTGGCTTGTGTACGTTTAGATTATAGGATGGGTTGAGTCAGGTGTCAAGTTCTTTCTTCGCTTGTTCTAGGTATCGATGCATTTCGCTAAAGACGACATGTACGTCCGTCCCTTCAAAACCCATAACTTTCACGAATTGTTCAATTTGTTCTCTGCGTTCAATTGCTGCTGGATCGTCACTTAATGACATACGTGTATACATTATTTTTTGGGCTTCGATTAACTCCTCCATTTTTTCAAGATGCTCTCTTTTGTCATCATAATCAAAACCACTATAATCAAACACACCATCAAACACCTCAGATTGAAGGCGTTCGATGTTATCTAGTCCTTCTCGGACAAATTCAGAATTCATAAAATCGCTCATTTTATACCTCGACCCTGCACTATTTAGATAGGCAATTTTGCTTTTGATGTCTTCTTCATAAAGTTCAAACGAATTGCATCCCACTTCAATTTTTCTTTTAGTGGCTTGGTAATTAGTTTTGAAATTGTATCAACTTCAATGTTATTTTTCTCACAAAAAAATACAATTGCGTCGATATAATTAATCTTTTCCTTAAGAACAATCTGTTCAATCTCTTGGCAGAATTTTTCAGAAGTAATGAATTTTTTTTCTAACTCTTTTTTTAATTCATTTTTCATTGTATCTCCGTAGATATTCACCCAACATATGGATGTATTTGGCTTTGTCGTATTCTTCATAAACTTCGCATTCCCCATTTTCGCATGACATGATAATTACAAACTTCTTCACTATTATACCAGTAAGCTCGTATAACATGCAAGCATATGCAGCACATTGTACGAAGTATCCATCTACCCAATTTCTGGGTTTTGGTTGCTTGCTTGTCTTAAAGTCGATAATCGCTAACTCACCATTATACTCAGCGATACAATCTACTGTTCCAGCAACTTTAAGATTCATACTATATAGTCTCTTTTCAAGACCATGAATATTGTCTATATTGTTTAAAGCTGGTTTTGCAACCTTAAACAACATCTCTGGAAGTGGATTTACTTTTGGAAGAGATTCATTTTTTAGATAATGTTCAGTCAAAGTGTGCATATCAGTGCCACGACTGGATGATTTTCTGAGAATTTCGTTTGCTACCTCATTACCAACTTTTTTTCTCCACTTAGCAAATTTGTCTCGGTTAATCCAGCTCAACACTGAAGTAATCGAGACAAACTTTACATCTTGGGTGTTAGGTACAACATAGTGTCTAACACCTTCGATTTCTTCTCTTTCTAGTTCATTAACGAAAGGAATATCAATATGATTAAACATTACAAATTAGAGTCTAGTTTAGCAAGTAAATATTCTTTAACGATACCAGATCTTACAATATCGTCAACACCAAATTCTACAAGATCAAATGATGGCATCTTTCTAAGGATGCTCATAAAATCAACGATTCCATTTTTCTCATTAGTTTTGGTAAGATCAGTTTGAGTGGCATCACCACAGAAGATAATCTTACTATTTTCACCAACGCGAGTGATAATAGAGTCTAGTTCGTGAAAGTTTAGATTCTGAAATTCATCAATGATGAGAATTGCATTATCAAAAGTAGTACCACGAATAAAAGATGTACTCCAGAAACTTACAGTTTCCTGAGCTTTGAGATTGCCATACAGCATTTCAAAATCTGTGTCTGTAGGCATCTCGAACATATATTTTACCATATTCTTATAAGGAATCTGGTAAAGAGAAGACTTATCTTCATGATCTCCTGGTAAGAAACCAATCTCTCTAGTCGCAACTAGAGAACGAACGACATAAACTTTCTCATAAGGTGTAACTTCGTTTAAAACATCTGCGAGTGCATTGTAAAGAGCAATGAACGTTTTACCAGTTCCAGCACATCCATATGCAACCAAATGTTTTCCTTCATCATACGAATCAAAGAATTTTTTTTGATTGTCTGTGAGCGGATTGATTGCAACCATCAAGTCTGAGTTGATAGGTTTTTTACGCTTCATCTGCTTGGCAGTGAGGCCAGCACCAACTGGTTGATGAGATGAGTTCTTTCTCTTTTTTGCAGGCATAAGTTGAGGTTTACTAGATTTTCTTGACGTTTGAACCAGGCATCTTCGATGCTTTATGGAGCACGTCATTCCAGCCTGGATTTCTGGCGACTAATTTGTTGCGCCACTCACCAACTTCCCCAACACCAGGGCAGGTGCTAGGATCTGAATAATCTCTTGACCAATCGGGATGATCTATTCTCCACTGGTCCCATTCATGTATACTCATTATCACTTCTTTTGTCTCACCCGTTTTAAGGTGAACAACTGGATATGTTGCCATAAATTAAAATCCCAACGAAATTATTTAGTATGACCAACCCAACCAAGTGCTTCGGATATTACAGGAAATTCTCCTGCAAAAACACACATACACTCTTTGGCAATATCCATATGTTCTTTCTGAGTACCATTAGCAGATCTCAGATCGATATAATGAATCCATGAGCGAATTGATCCACTCATGTAAATTTTTGTGGGTACGGCCAAAGGAAGCACAAAACGAGCACATTCCTTTGCCACACCATGATCAAGCATAGTCTGATATAGATCCATTGCAGAAGCAAAATGCCTCTCAATAGCAATCTCAAACTCTTGCTTATGAAAAGCATCCAAATCATCAGTAGAATTCTGACGATTCTTAGTATCTTGACGACGTAAGTCTGGCAGAGGAATCTTAGTTGCTAGCATAGAGCTATCAGCATACCGTTGAGAAAACTCTTGGAATGTGAAAGATCTATGACGTAAGATTTGAGCAGCAAGTCCCCTGGTCGTACTGATCTCAAGAGTCATATATGCTTGTTCAAAAATACTCCAGTGCTTATGATTGATGCAGTATTTAAGAAGACCAGCGATCTTTTCGTTCTCTTGATTGTTGGGGTTGCTTACACGGGCACAATACGCAATATTTTTCTCTGCATCAGGAGTAACAGATACTAATTTAACATTCATATTATTCATCAAATACTTTACACATAGGTGAACCAGGGTGGTCATCACAGAATTTATCTAGAACTTTATCTTGATGTCTGTTCTGTGGGTCAGCAATCTTACCTTCTGTAGTAGGATCCCACTCTCCTTCAGGATGTTTTTCATTACAATGTAAATCTACCTTGTATTCATTCCATTTATCATTAGGATCATAGAGAGGATCGGATGGATCTTTTTGGCGTGGTTGTGACATGATTCAACTATCCTTTTTAAATTGTTTACGACATAGTTTAACTGCTTTAAGTTCATCTTTAATCATCTGATAGGCATCTTCAGGTGATAATTTCTTAGCCATTTCCATAGCAGTGATGATCTCGACTCTTGTTCCGAAGTGCTTAAGTGCTTCTTCAAAACAATTTAGTTCCTCATACATCTTAGCACATTTTCAACGTTTTTTCTTCTTTTCCTCAACGGGTTTATATCCCCAGAGTTTTGGTTTGATAGTTCCATTTGTCCAAGAGAATCTCACAAATCCTTTTCCAAACTTATCATAGTACATATCAAAAAGTTTGACTTCTTTTTCAGCCCTGGTGATATCATAATATGATTCACCATCAACTTTAACCTCTACTAAAAACGCATCTGTAGGAAGACTCTTGTCGTTTGCATCAGATGGACTACAATCCGTTTGTAGAATTGTACATCCGTACCTCTTTCTAGTTAGAGATTTTTCTTCATCAGTCCATGTCATAAACTCAGGTTCTACCTCCCCATACGATGTCCTCGAAGGCTTCGGCAATAACGTTTCTTGTAACTCTGTATTTGCTTCCAATGTTTTTATCCTTTACTAAACACAGTAACTCTGCTTCATCTTTGTGAAGAGATTCAAGTAATTCAATGAAAAGTGCCTCACGTCTAGTGCGAGTGAGATCTACATTTCCTCCCACTACAAAATTAGGAAGCATTCTTTGATTGCTGCCAAGACGAGAAATGCCATCACCAATAGGTTTATCATTTTCGGTGTATGGTACTTTACCTTCTGGAATAGCACTCTTGATAGATTCATCAAAATTCCAAATAAGTAAAGAAACTAAAGCAGGATTACGATACTCCTTAAGAATATCCACTTTTGCTGCTTTAGTTTTTGCGCTTGATACAGCTTGTAAAATTTCAGATTGTAGCGGGTTTGGTGGTAATTTTTTAGCCATAATTAAACTCCATTTTTAGTCGGTTTCTTCTTCGTCTTCAAATCCATTTTCAAAACGAAACGCAATCAATTGATCTGGAAGGATACCACCTTGTTCGTCATACATTTCTGGATGTAGACCTTGAGGAATATTAAATGATATAACATTTTCTCTTATAATCCATCCAAAAATAAATCCTGTAAGAAAGGCACCAATTAAGATGAATGTTCCTAAAACAAGCGAGACTGCTAACATGATTCCTCTCCTAGACTTTATGTTTTTTTATATCAAAAGAAAATGCAAAATTAATTGAGATTTCTCTTTTGAACAATCTAAATCCTTGTTTAAGATTTAGATTAAGTAATTGCTTTGATTTTTTGACTCCGTTGAGGATTAGATCTACGCCTCTATTTAGTGGTATATCAGAGGATGTTCTGCTCTCGGAAGTATTTGAGTGTTTCACTACAGCCTCCAATATTTTGTCCATTAATAACTACTTGTGGAAAGGTTTTACCCTCACCAAATTTGCCATAAAAATCCTCTGGAGTGAAGTCTACACCAAGAGTATAGACCACATGCTTCTGTTCTGTCAAGTCAAACACTTGTTTAATCTTCTGACAGTGTGAGCAGTTTTCTTTTGAATAAACGATGAAAGTCATTAAAAAATCAATTCGATTGGACATATATATAAATGAAGACTAATTGAATTTCACTAGTAAAAATGAGTATTATAAAATTTAAGAGCAAAAAAATTCATCATGTCCACATTCCAAGGTGTGGTGGAAAATATATTTGTAACTTGTTTTTGGCTAATTCAATAACACCAACACAATGGGAAGTGCAGACATGGCCTCCTAATGAAGATTTTACCAGATTAGAACTGGAAGATGAGGATAATTTACAATTTCAATGGGAAGAATATAGGGGAATTAAAATTCAGATGATTCATCGCGAATACTATGAAGAATTGAGTGAATTTGATAATTGTACTCATAAATTTGCAGTAGTAAGAGATCCATGGCAGAGATTTATTTCATGTTTGGGAATGGTTTGTTGTGTACCATCAAATGAGTATAATCTTCATAAAGTTTTAGAAATGATCTCTGAGAAAGAAGGATTTGATAAATTTATGAGTATGGCAACTAAATCTTTTGGATATCAAACGAATATACTTAGGCCGCAACACGAATTCTTGACTGAAGATGCTCTTCTTTGGAGATTTGAGGATGGTTTTGATGAACCTTTCATTGATTGGATTAATGAAAACTTCAATATTAAATTGATAGGAAAAGATTCTGAAGGAAATCCCGTCGTCAACGTTGCTGACATTGAGAACGGGGAGATGGGTTATATGAAGAAAGAAGAGGAGATGGCAAAGGCTGCAATTCCAGATACCCTAGAAGGATTTGTGAGAGAGTATTATGCCAAAGACTATGAACTATTAGGTTACTGAAGATTAAAAGGTTGTTGATCTGACTGGGGTAGATATTGTTGAATTGGTATTTTTTGACCACCAACTTCAATATGTTCTACTTCCTGCCAACTACCACCCACACCACCATCCATATTGATTATGATATCTTTAGTTGGGAGTTGATTGATTGAATTGACATCAATGATATCACCAGGAAGAGGATTGAATTGGTAGTAATGTCCATCCCATTGACGATTTCTCATACCAATAAGTTTGATTGCGTCCTTTTCGGAACCGCAATCAGCAATTTTTTGGCCTCTTGGATTCAAGACTGTAAAATATCCTTTCATGATTATTTGCCGTACATGTGATTTCCGTAAACTAAAGTATCCATACCTGTATTAAAGAAGATATCTAAGGCATCTCCTTTTCTAGCAGCGATTGGTTTTCCACCCTTATTTAAGGAGGTATTTAAAAGCATAGGAATGCCTGTAATTTTATAAAACTCTTTAATTAGTTTATAGTAAAATCCATTTGATTCATTTACTGTTTGAGCTCTACATGTGCCATCAAAATGAGCAATGGCAGGATATTTTTCTGGTTCCAATAATTTCATGACAAATAACATATATTCTGAAGGACCTTTCCAGTCAAAGTAATTAGATACTTCTTCTTCAAGGACAGATGCACCAAATGGTCTATACCACTCTCTATTTTTCACTCTTTCGTTAATCCAGTCCTTACCGTCAGGGTGAGCAGGATTCATTAGTATACTTCTATTACCTAAAGCTCTGGGTCCGATCTCACCATGACCTTGATACCACCCAACAATATGATTATTTGCTAAATCCTCTGCAGTTTCTCTGATAGTTCTATCATCAGGTTCAGTTGGTGGAGCTTGATCATCTTGCCAGAATGGAAATCCTGTTCGATCAAACTCTTCTTGATCATATTCTTGTCTTAAAAATTCTACCGCACCAAGACTAATACCAGTATCATTAGTGTGGGGTGGTATTACTAATCCTGGAATTTTTTCTCTAATTTTAGAGTTAATAACAGTATTTAAAGCAACTCCTCCACTGTAACCAACATTCTTGTATTGGTTATTGCATTTAGAATCAAAATAATTTGCAAAAATATTTTCAGAAGCTTCATGTGCAACAGACACTGCATCTACGGCATCTTCAAAGTCCAGTTCCAAAAAACAACCTGTCCCCCAAACATGATCAAGATCTGTAATATCTAATTGTGATAATGCATCAATAATTCTTTTTCTTTTTTCTGGGGTATAGTGATTAGTGATTCCTCTTAAAGCCATCAACTTTCCAGCAAGGTCATCTTTGACCCCATCAATCTTCATTGCCATGGCAATTTCTGCCATGATAACTCCCAAACTTCTCAAATCATTCTTATTAAAACAAGCACCTCTATCATAGTTATATCCCCATTTAGAGTTATTAATTTGATATGTTGAGTGAGTAATAAAATCATCACCAAATCCATCAAAAATAAAATGATAATCTATTTTTTTGTTTAAAGGCCACAAACTCAATGCATGAAGAAGATGATGATCAACTCTCCAGATTGGGCATTTAAATCCAATAAAGTCTATTTCTGGAATTTCAATTTTTTCTGCAAGAACTTCATAATTTGTTTGAATCTCTGGATGCAAATATCCATCAAATGAAATACAGATGGCATCAATATCTTCAACTTTAACATTCCAACGATCTAGAAGATATACCCATGTTGTTAAATCCTTTGAGTATCCATAATGCTTAATTTGCAAATCTCTTGCAATTTCACAATATTTTACTTTGGTTCCATTTGTATAGGTTACATTGGCACCATGTTCATCTAATCGTAATCCAATAAATTTCATGTTTCAGTTTTATTATCCAAAATTTCAACATCATTCCAAGAATGAGGAAAAACCAAAAGAAGTGGTTCACCTCTACCTGGTGCTGCTGGTAATCTGATTCTGATATACGCAGTATCTATAAAGTCAATTATGCCCGTATTTTTGCGATATCGAGCTCGCATTCCTAGTACAAATTTATGAGACATTTGTCATATCATTCATGAATAACCACTCATCAGGTTCTTCACCATCTACAACAAATTCCTCAAAGAGGCAGTCAAGATATCTTAGATCATAATCCATAAGATAAGTTGATCTTGAGCAATAAAACTCTTCAACATCTTCAATCAATTTGTCACGAAGTTGGTCAACTGTCATAGCCATGGTCCTCTAGATTTGTTTTCAGAATTGCAATTTCTTGCTCGTATTTTTCGATCTGTGCTTCTAAGTATTTAATCCTTCCAAGATGCAATGAATCTAGTGCTCCAGGTTTGCATTTACACAGATTGGGATCATCCTCTTCTGTAACATTGTCCTCGACCCATCGGGTGAGAGCATCATACCTCTCTTTCCAAATTTGAACTTGGTCCATGGCGTGTCTCACGTTCCCATACATCATACCATAAAAAAAGCGGGGCCGCAACCCCGCTCTTCTTTAACTTACGTTAATCACTTGGTGTAAAGACGACCACGATAACAGAATGTACCGTGTGACTCTTTGCTTTCTACACAACGAGTAGAATACTCAACACCACGATATGAGGTGTGGAGAATTTGTGCGTCATGAAGAGCAGATGCTTTGTTGATCTGCTTTTTGATTAGATTAAGTGTGTTCATTTTGAACTCCTAAAGTAGTTGGATTTTTAGGCCCGTTCCTTTAGTCGTTTGCGTCCCTTGAAAGACAACCCATACCATGGCTACCTAAAAGGTTTCTAAGAATAATCTTTTTGTTCCTTTCAGAAAGGTAAGGATCCTCCAATACAACTTCTGCAACTTCCTTTACATGTTGGCAAGGCATATTATACTCACCAGCATATGAGGGAGTAGATAGAAGTAATAAAGTTAGAATGAAATTCATGGGATGAACGCTCCGTTCCGCGACTTACTTGCGTCCCCTCAACGGGGATGAACGACAGGTCTATTATAGACCCCATACCATATTTAGTCAAGTTCTTCAAAATTCTGAGATTCTTCAGTCAATTCATCGATGATAGTTCTATTACCATTCAGTTTTTGGATGGTATGTAGAGTTGACTTCTCATATTTTTTCAATTTCTTATATCTTTTGATAAGACGACTCATGTCTTCAGCGGGAATTTCAACCTCTACACCATCTACATCAAATCCTTGTGCCATTTTTAAAAAATCCTATAGAACGAAAAAAGCCTGGGGAATTTTAACCCCGATATATGGAATTAAAAGCTAGATTCTGTTTTGAACCTCTTTCCAATCATGATCAAACATATCCAATCCTTTATCAGTCAGTACGTGATCATACATCTGCCAGAAAATTTTTGGTGGTAGAGTACAAATCTCGGCACCATTATACCAAGACCTTACGGCGCGTTGAACACTACGAATTGATGCTGAGAGAACTTTAGTTTCGATACGATGAATACGATACAAGTCAGAAATAGAACGAACAACCTCCAGACCTGCTACGGATTGATCGTCCAACCGACCCACGAAAGGAGAGACATAGGTGGCACCGGCCTTCGCCGCTAAGACCGCCTGAGCGGCAGAGAAGATCAATGTGACGTTCACAGTGAATCCATCCTCTCGTAGACTCTTACATGCCTTTAGACCTTCTACTGTACATGGCACTTTAATGGTCACATTCGCTACAGATCTAAATGCATCTGCTTGAAGAACCATCTCTTCAGCAGTGCTACCAACAACTTCAGCTGAGATTGATTCCAAAATTGGAAAAGAAGTTGAGATCTCTTTAATGACCTCTACAGGATCTCGACCACTCTTCATGATAAGAGTTGGATTGGTAGTAATACCATCTAACAATCCTGTATTATAAACAGATTCAATATCAGAAATATTAGCTGTATCTAGAAAAATTTTCATTTATAATTCGAGTTCTTGATTGATTATATCATTAACGACTAAACTCGTCAACAATACTTAAAATTTCGCTAAGAGCCTGATGATAACCATTATGCCATTCATCTGGTTTGTCACTTTGATTCCCTTCATACAGGGAAGATTTCATCTTATATACTCTTGCAAGTATATCATTTTTTGTAATTTGACTTCTAGGCATCGTTTTTTCCATTATCGTAATTTATAAGTATGTAAATGCAATATCCAGTTCCAATTAAAACAAGAATAATACCAAAAATAACACTCCAAACTGGATCATTGACGTTTTCATGTGTGTGGAGAAGGTTCATATCGTAATATCATTGATCTGTAAGAATTGTTGAAAAAAATATAACAAGTCCAAACATCAAGGGAATTAGTAATATTACTAAGTGGCTTAAATCCATATGATTAATTTGCAATGTTGTTTCGAGTTTTCCATAGGTCCAAAAAGTAACGATCTACATTATACAAATCACCTTGAGGTGGTTGATCTTCAATTTTAGACCATTCATTACATAATGATCTCATTTCTAAATTAATGTGATCTGGACGAAACATTCTACCAAAGGAGGACATAGCAAATGCAAACCGCATTCTAATGCGCTGTTCCATTTCCTGAGTAGGCGTCGGTTTCATAATAGTTATTCTCACCTTTTCGTAGCCCGAAATATGCGGTGGCACATATAAAGGGTAGTGATCCGAAAAGTAGGACATGAGCTAGAGTCATTGATTTTTTTCTTCGTAGATTTTAATTAACTTCATTGCTTGTTTTCTATCACAACCACAAGGAGCATTTCTTAGACACCTAAGAATTAATTCATCGTCACTGATAGTTGGTTTGATAGTAAAACCCCACTTATCAACTTCGCCATCAACAGGTGCTTCGCACGGGTCAAATTCATGTGGCATTAGATAGAATTACCTGGTGATAGTGACTGGAAAATTTTAGAACAAACATCGATAGCACATCTTGATCCATATACACCAGAGAAAATATATGAGATACCCAACTTAGAACAATATCGTTCTAGTTCCTGACATTTTTTTATATCACGGGTACTATGATCGATAATAATATCACCATCCTCAAGTAATGGCAGCAACTCGTCAAGTGTGTCTTCTGCTTTTTGCTCTGGACATGTCATCTGAAAAATACCAGGAATTCTAC
>MDTC01029669.1_pt1 | contig 37016 bp, 46 predicted proteins | sample 811181 | NCBI WGS metagenome assembly MDTC01 (sample SAMN05326644, study PRJNA326480) | marine metagenome | isolation source: seawater | place: Pacific Ocean: North | collected 2011
TTGGATCTTTTATTAAATTATGAATGGCAAAGTAAAAAAAGCCCCGCAGGCGCTTGGCAGTGGGAACCTATTAATCTTGAGGAAGAAAAAAAACCAGTTGATTTAGGTGATCCAAAAAAGAAAGCAAGATTAATGTTTACCGACGCTGATATGGCGATGGCGATGGATCCAGAGTACAGAAAAATTTCAGAGAGATTTTATAAAGATCCAAAATTTTTTGAAGATTCGTTCGCGCGTGCTTGGTTTAAGTTGACACATAGAACAATGGGTAATAAGCAAAATTATATTGGTCCTTGGGCGCCTAAAGAAGATCTTCTCTGGCAGGGTAACGTTCAGTCTGCCAAAAAGAAATTTAATGTAGATAAAGTTAAAAAGATGATTTCAGCAACTAGCTTGAGTACCAGTGATTTAATAGCTACTGCTTGGGATAGTGCTAGAACATATCGAAGAACTGATAAAAGAGGAGGAGCTAATGGTGCAAGAATTCGTTTATCACCTATGAAGGAATGGGAAGCAAACGAGCCCAAAAGACTCTCAAAAGTTCTAAAAATACTTGAAAGTATTGCTAAAAAAACTGGAGCGACAATTGCTGATACAATTATTCTTGCTGGTAATGTTGGGCTTGAAAAAGCGATCAAGAAAGCAGGTTCTAAAGTCAAAGTTTCATTTAGTCCAGGTAGAGGAGACTCATCACAAGAAAAAACTGAAATTAAAAGTTTCAAGTGGCTAGAACCTCTGCATGATGGATTCAGAAATTATGTAAAAGCTGATTACTCTGTAATGCCAGAAGAACTTTTATTAGAGCGTGCTTCTTTAATGGGATTAACTGCTAAAGAAATGACTTGTCTTGTTGGAGGTATGAGAGTGTTAGGAACAAACCATGAGTCTGCAAAAGATAAAGGTGTGCTGACCGATAAAGTTGGAGCTTTGACAAATGACTTTTTTATTAACTTAGTTGACATGAAATATACGTGGAAACCGACAGGTAAAAACTCTTACGAAATTATCGATCGTAAAACAAACAAGGTTAAGTTTACTGCGTCAAGAGCAGATTTAGTTCTTGGTTCTAACTCAATACTTAGATCTTATGCTGAAGTTTATGCTCAAGACGATAACAAAGAAAAATTTATAAAAGACTTCGTTGAGGTTTGGACGAAAATCATGAACGCAGATCGTTCTACAGTTCATTAATAATATAAAAGTTAATTCAATTAAACATCATTTCTAATTAGATTGGAAATGATGTTTATTGTACAAATTATGTTATAATTAAGTATGTCAAAAATATACCAAGATGGTACCTACCTAGAAAAAAATTCAACTTGGCATGAAGAAGACTCTCCTCTTAAAGCTAAGTGGATAAATAAAATAATTAAGATTAATCATTTAAGTCCTAGCACAATTTGTGAAATAGGTTGCGGCAGTGGTGAAATTCTTAATCAGGTATCTCAAATGTACGATGATAATATTAAATTTTATGGTTACGAAATATCTCCACAAGCTTTTGAAATATGTAAAAAAAAAACAAAAAAAAATCTAATATTTAATTTTAGCGACGTATTAAAAGAAACAGATAAATATTTTGACATTGCAATGATTGTGGATGTTATTGAACATATCGAAGACTATTTTAATTTTTTAAGGAAAGTAAAAGAAAAAGCTAATTATAAAATATTTCATGTTCCATTAGATTCATCTATACTAAACCTTTTTAGAGTGTCTCCCATAATAGAAAAAAGAAAAAAAGTTGGTCATATACATTACTTTACAAAAGAGACTGTTTTAGAAACACTTAGGGATACCGGGTACACTATAATTGATTATTTTTACACAAGTGGATCAATAGATTTGCCAAATCAGAGCTGGAAATCAAAATTACTTAAGGTGCCAAGAAAAATTTTATTTTTTTTAAATAAAGATTTTGCCGTGAGAGTGCTTGGAGGTTATTCTCTGATGATTTTGGCTAAATAGTTTTTTTTATTTAAGCTAAGTTTTTAGAAGCTTAAGTTTTATATCACCAGATAATTTGTCTGGGAAATAAATTAAACCATTAATACGTCTCATTAAATTAGATTCATAGTGATCCACACTTTGATCTGAAATAATTATTTTCCATAAATGTTCAATTATTTCTGTTTTAACTTCTATGGACTCTTTTTTAATAGCATTAGTAAAATTAAATAATTGAACAGAGTCTGACTCTAGTTTTTCTGCCTCATTTAAAATAGCTTCACAATCTTTTGCATCAAAAGAAAAAGAAGAGATAAAATTTTTAATAATACTCTTTTCTTTTTCAGAATATATTTCGTCTATTCTAGCTACATGCACTAACAACGCAGTAATTTTTTTTAATTTTTCTTTATCCATATTAGTTAATCTCTATAGTTCCTATCACTTTAAGGTTTTTGTCGGCAACTATAATAGCTCCTGAGCTTACTGTTTTATTAAGTACCTCTGAAATAACGACATAATGTGTAACAAAAACTACATTTTTTTTCTTTTTCCAGTTTTCTATAAACTCTTTAAGATTTTTTATCTGTATGTCTTTGTTGTTCGCAAATCTAGAAGAAAAGAAAGAATTTAAAGCATCAAAAGTTTGATAGTTTCCAAAAGCCTTTTGTGCGGTATCTCGGCACCTACACCACTCACTTGAAAGAACTTGGTCTATTAAAATGTTATTGTCTTCGAAAAATTTTCCAATTCTTTCGGCTTGAACTAGTCCAGTTGAGTCTAGATTTCTTTGCGTTGAACAATCGTTAATCTTAAAATTAGAAGGATCTCCTCCGCCAGGTGCGAAAGCGTGTCTTATGAAAACTAATTTGCCACCATCTTTTAAAGCATTTATTACTTCAGTGTTTGATAAAGATGAACTAACAGAAAAAGCAAGAATAATTAACGTTAAAAAAAATTTTTTCATAAACAAAATATTAACCTTTAAATAACAATAATTATAGTATTTATATTTAATATTCTTATTAGGTTTTTAAAAATAAATTTAAATTTTCTTATGAGTAAAACAAAAAAGATATTAATTACTGGATCTAATTCATTTATTGGAAATGAAATTACTAAATATTTAAGTAATTATGATTATAGTATTGTAGGAACTTACAGAAAAAATAAGAGTAATTTTAAATCCAAAAAAATAAAACTAATAAAACTTGATTTAAAAAAAAAAATTAATTTTAAAGAAAAATTTAATACTTTGATACACTGCGCTGCTGCGACCCCCGCAAATAAAAAAAGAGAAAATTACAACAAAATTAATCAGACGGGTTTTAAAAATTTATTAAACTTTTGCTTAAAATCAGAATGTAATAAAATTATTTTGATTTCTACTGTCGCAGTTTATGGCGATGTCCAAAAAATAATTACAGAGAAAAGTGCTTTAAAAGGAAAAAGTAAATACGCAAAAAGTAAAATAAGAATGGAAAGTATCTTATCAAAATTTACCAAAAAAAATAAAGTTGCCAGTTTTGTATTAAGATTAAGCCAAGTTGTAGGAAAAAATTCTGTCAACAATTACTTTTCGGATTTAATAAAAAAAACTAAAAAAAGTAAAAAAATAAAAATTAGTATACAATCAAAACCAACTAACTTTAATAATTTGTGTCATATAGAAGATCTTTGCGTAAATATTAAAAAGTTGATTGAAAGAAAAAGTTTTGAAAAAGAAAATAAAATATTAAATTTTACATCTGAAAAACCAGTTGAAATAGATGCATTTAAAAAAATTATTTTTTCATTAAATAAAAAAATTCAATTTGAAGAAAGTAGTATTCCAAAATTTTACAGAATATCATCAAACAAAATTAAAAAACATAATTTAAAATTTCGGAGCACATTAAGTGCAATAAAATCTACTATTATTAATCGTTAATACAAAGAGGGAATAAATATTATTACATTGCGTTTTTAAAAAAAATCACTTAATTACAATACAAAAAAATATCATATTTACAGCATAATGAAAAAAAAAATACTTATCTGCGGCGCAACTGGTTTTATTGGTAGGAATTTAATAGAAAGTTTATCAAAAAATAAAAGTTATAAGATTTTTGCAACATACAATAAAAGAAATAAATATAACTTCAAAAATATAAAATGGATAAAAGGAGATTTGAGAAATGATTCATTTTCAAAAAGAGTTACCAAAAATATTGATATTATAATACAAGCGGCTGCAACCACTACTGGCTCTAAAGATGTAGTGATGCAACCATTTGTTCATGTGACTGATAATGCGGTTATGAATGCTTATCTCTTCAGGAATGCTTATATAAACAAAGTTAAGCATGTGATTTTTTTTAGTTGTACGACGATGTATAAATCATCAAAAAAACCAATTAAAGAAAATAACTTTAACCCCTCAAAAGATATTGAACCTAAATACTTTGGTGTAGCAACTACAAAAGTTTACAATGAAAATATGTGTGATTTTTTTTCAAGGCTAGGAAATACAAAATATACAGCTATACGACATTCAAATATATATGGGCCACATGATAAATACGATCTTGAGAGAAGTCACGTTTTTGGCGCCACAATCACTAAAGTTATGACCGCGAAAAAAGAAGTTGTTGTTTGGGGAAAAGGCAGCGAAGAAAGAGATCTTCTTCATATTGATGACTTGGTAAACTTTGTAAAATTAGTAATAATAAAACAAAAGAAAAAGTTTGAACTACTTAATTGTGGAGCAGGATATTCAATCTCTATTAATAGTTTAGTAAAAAAAATAATTAAGATTTCTAATAAAAAATTAAAAATTAAATATGATTTAACTAAACCTACAATTCCAACCTACCTTAGTGTAAATTGTGACCAGGCAAAAAAAAAACTTGGGTGGAAACCTAAAATAAAATTAGATGACGGTATTAAAAGCACCATAAGCTGGTGGAAAAAAAATATATAATGAGTTTCTTTAAAAATAAAAAAATTTTAGTCACAGGTGGTACTGGCATGGTTGGCATGGCTCTAATAGATCTATTAAATAAGTCTGGGGCAAAAATTAGAACCGTTTCAATAGATAATGTAAATCCGTTTGAGGAAAAAAAAGAAATAGAATTTATAAAATTAGATTTAAGAAATTATGATAATTGCTTAAAAGCTTGCAACAATATAGATATAGTTTTTCACGTAGCAGGAATTAAAGGCTCTCCTGCAGTAGCACTAAATAAACCAGCCAGTTTTTTTGTGCCAACAATTACATTTAATACGAATTTGCTTGAGGCTGCAATCAAAAGTAAAGCCAGTCATATTTTATATACGAGTAGTATTGGAGTTTATTCTCCTAGTGAAATTTTTAATGAAGATGATGTCTGGAAAACCTTTCCATCTGAAAATGATAGATTTGCTGGGTGGGCCAAAAGAATGGGTGAACTCCAGATGATGGCCTATGAAAAAGAATTAAATTTTAATGATTACTCTATTATAAGACCAGCAAACATTTATGGCCCTTACGATAATTTTGATCCAAAAAATGCAATGGTTATTCCCTCTTTAATAAATAAAGTCTTATCCTCAAAAGACACTATTGAAGTTTGGGGGGATGGTTCAGCAATAAGAGATTTTATTTTTTCAAGAGATGTTGCTAGAGGAATGATGCTAGCTGTTGAAAAAAAAATTAAAAAACCTTTAAATCTTGGAAGTGGAACTGGTATTACTATAAAACAATTGATAAATTCGATTATAAAAGCTATTCCAAACAACAACTTAGAGGTAAAGTGGGATACATCTAAACCTACTGGAGATAAAGTTAGAGTTATGAATATGGAATTAGCTTCATCTTACGGATTTAAATGTGAGACTAGTTTAGAAGATGGTATAAAAGAAACAATTGACTGGTATCTTAAGAATAAAAACTATTCAGATAAAAAATTTAATTCTTTTAAAGATTGATAGCTAATTCAATTTTTGGATTTATCATATTCTTTAATATTCTTAATGACATATCGAGTTCTACCTCTAACTTGTTCAAAAATTCTAGCTATATAGACTCCTATTATCCCTTGTGTGAAAAGAATCATCGCTGAGAAAAATGAAATTGCAATTAAGATGCCAGCTGATCCAAAAGCTGTAAGATCATTAAATTTGGCATGTAAAGTATGTATAATTAAAAGTAGTGAAACAAAAATAGAAAAAATACCTAAGAGAACTCCAATATACAGAGGTTTTATTGAGTAAGCTGTCAGGCCAGTAATAAATTCATTTAATGGTCCCGATGGACTTGTGTTAAATAAGGGGAACTTACTTATTCCAGATCCACGAGCTTCTCGTACATAGTGGATTTTAGTTTGTTTAAAACCAACCCAAACTGATAACCCTCTTATGTAGGGCCTAAATTCTTTTAATTCTAAAATTTTATTAAGTGCGCGTCTTGAAATTAGCTTAAAATCTCCCGCGTTAATAGGTAGGGGAATATCAGAGAAAAAATTAATAAGTTTGTATGCTAAATAAGTTATAAATAATTTTGTTCTTGGCTCACCTAATCTTTTTGTTCTTACTGTGTGTACAATATCAAATCCTTTAGAATGCTCGGAAACCAGCTCTTTTATAATTTCGGGTGGATCTTGAAGATCTGAGTCCATATAAATTATAGCATCACCTTTTGCGTGTTTAAAACCAGCTAGAACGCAAGGAGAAATACCAAAGGTCCTGGACATATTTATTATAGTTATGGGATAATTTTTTTGCAATTTAATGAGTATTTCCTCTGAATTATCATTAGAATCATCGTTAACAAATATTAATTCATAACTATAATTGTTAATCTCAATTACCGTTTTGGCGATTCTAGTTACTAACTCTTCAAGGTTTTTCTCTTCATTTTTAAAGGAGAAAACTATAGAAATTAATTTCATTAAAAATTTATAATTTAATATTTTTAAAAATGCTAGGCAAATACTCTTCTTTAAATAACGTTGATTTAGTAATTTTAGCCGGTGGTAAAGGTACTAGAATAAAAAAATTACTCGGAAAATACCCCAAACCAATGCTTAAGTTTAATAATAAACATTTTATTCAATATATTCTAAATAATAAAAGTAAATACAATTTCAAAAGAATAATAATTTTATGTGGTTTTAGAAGTAATGTTCTCTTTAAAAAGTTTCATAAAAAAATTATAAATCTTACCGAAATAATTTGTTTAAAAGAAAAAAAATTACTAGGAACTGGTGGCGCTCTCGTAAATCTAAAAAAGCTTAAAGTTAAAGATTTTATATTAACGAATGGCGATACTATATTTGACATTGATTTGAATTTGTTTATTTCTAGTCTAAAAAAAAAGAGTATTGGCACAGTGGCTCTTACTAGAAATAGAAATCAAACAAGTATAAAATTGAATAATCTTACTCTAAATAAGAACGTTATAAAAATTAAAAAAAAGAGCAAACTAATGAATGGAGGAATTTATTTTTTTAAAAAAGATATTTTCAAATATATTAAAAATAAACATTGCTCACTAGAAAATGATTTATTACCAAAACTTATTTCAAAAAAATTAATTAATGGAAAAATATTTAAAGATTTTTTTATAGATATTGGTTCAAAGTACTATTTAAAAATAGCAGAAAAAAAACTTAAGAAACAATATAATAGACCTGCTGTATTTTTAGATAGAGATGGAGTTATTAATCATGACTATGGGCACGTGCACAAAATTAAAAATTTTAAATTTAGATCGGGTGTATTGCAAGGGTTAAAATATTTAGTAAAGAAAAAATTTAATGTTTTTATAGTAACTAATCAAGCTGGAATAGGGAAAAAAATATTTTCAGAAAATGAATTTTTTAAATTACATAAAAGAATTAATGAAAAACTAAAAAAATTAAACATTTTTTTTAATGATGTTCAGTATTCACCTTTTCATATTAAAGCTAAAATAAAAAAATATAAAAAAAACTCTAGTTTGAGAAAACCAGGAAATAAAATGATTGAAAATATAAAGTGTAATTGGGATATAAATAGGAAAAAAAGTCTTATGATTGGAGATAAAATATCTGATGAAATAGCAGCTAAAAAAAGCGGATTAAAATTTTATTATCCTGAAAAAAACTTTTATTTACAAGTTAAATCTTTAACTAATAATTATTAATAATTTTTTTTTTGTTGTTGCTAAAAACCTGTATCAATTCTTTTATACCTTCATCTAATGATATACTCGCTTTAAAACCTTTCTTTTCAATCTTCTTATTGCTTACAAAATAGTCTCTTTTATCCGGATCTGATTTATTTTTTATTACTTTTATTTTTAAAGTTTTAATTTGTTTTTTAATTTTTTTTATTAAGTTGATTTTGCTTATATTGGCACTTGATAATCCTAGGTTATAAACGTTTGCTTTTACTTTATTAAAATTTTTTATAGAAAAAATTATTCCTTTAACTACATCTTTGATGTGAATAAAGTTTCTTCTAAAATCTGGTTCGAATACGTCAATGTAACCCTCATTTATTGCTCTTTGAACAAAGTTGTTTACCAGTAAATCACTTCTCATTCTATAGCTTGCGCCAAAAACTGTTGCGAGCCTAAAGCTAACAGTATTTTTAAATTTCATAACATCTTTTTCTGCGTCACATTTTGTCTGGCCGTATAAAGATATCGGTTTTAATGGACTCTCTTCATTACAATATTTATTTTTTTCACCTATCCCGTATCCAGAGTTTGTTGTCAAATAAATTAATTTATTTTTGGACTTAATATTTTTAAGTATATTTTTAATTGCTGTGTAGTTAGTCGATATAGCCTCTTTTTTATTCTTTTTACAAAGAGGTGCTCCAACCAACGCTGCTAACGGAATAATAAACTCATTTTGGCTGATATATTTTTTGATTTTTTTTAAATTTCTTATATCTTCATTTATAAGATTAAAATTTTTATAAAAATATAAATGATCTAAAGAACTTTTGTCATATTTCAATTGATCTATAACTGTAACGTTATATCCGAGATTCACCAATTCGGTAGAGAGCATAGAACCTATATAGCCGCCTCCTCCTGTAATGAGAATTTTCTTCATATTTAATAATAAAAACTATTTAGTATCTTCAATATTTGAACAATCTTTTTTTTTGATAAGTCTGGATAATTGCCAATATAGTAGCCGTAAAAATGAACTCTTTCTACATTCTTATAATTTAAAAAATTTTTATTCTTTATAATTTTTTTTATATATGGTTGTCTAAGCTGATTTCCTCCTCCGGCATTACCCCTTCTAAATTCAATATTGTTTTTAATCAAATGTTTTTCAAATTTATTTCTAGCTGATAAGTTTTCAGTATTAAGAATTAAAGGGAATGCATAGTTACTTGAACCTGCGGTATCAAAGTCTGTAAAATATTTGTCTGAATCTAAATTTTGTAGAAAAAATTTAAAATTATTTGTTCTTTTTCTATTATTTTTATCTAAACTTCTAAGTTGATTTAGACCAATAGTTGCACCAATTTCGTTATTTCTAAAGTTTAATGTAGGATATAAAAATATAAACTTTGGAGATAAGTCCTTGTATTTTTTTATCATTTTTTTTTCAAAAATTTTATTTTTTGTCTCTCGTACCATTCCGTGAGATCTTAGCATTTTTGATATTTCATAAATTTTTTTATTATTAGTGCAAATCATTCCTCCTTCTATAGTGGTCATGTGATGTGCATAATAAAAAGAGAAATTAGAAATAAGTCCAAAATTACCTAGTTTCTTATTTTTATGTTTTGCGCCATGACTTTCACAAACGTCTTCGATTAAATGAATTTTTCTTTTTTTCAATTCTTTTAAAAAATTATCATTAAATCCATTAAAACCTTGTGCATGAGTAATAAATACAGCTAATGTTTTTTTATTAATTTTTTTTAATACTTCATTGGTGTCCATTGATAAATTTGAAAGATTAATGTCCACAAAAATTGGCTTAAATCCATTCATAATTATTGAATTTATATCTGACACCCAGGTCAATGTAGGAACTATAATTTCTTTTTTTATAGAATTTTGATTTAAAATTTGTAAAATTTTTATACTTATATAGTTAGCTGAAGATCCAGAATTAACAAAAGTTGAGAATTTGACTCCAAGCCACTTAGACCATGCTTGTTCAAATTTTTCTACTTGCTTTGACTGAGTTAAGATTATTTTTTTTTTTTTTAATAGTTTAATTACTTTCGCCAAGTCGGGCTTGCTAATGTTGTTTTGCATTAATGAGTGATTAAATTTCATTTTACCTTTTTAAATCTTTAAATATTATTTCGCTACCAGTATCTGAAAACTTAAACGGAATATCTACTATTTTATTATTGCCTTGAGTTATCTTTTTTTTTACTTCCTCCCTAGCATAAAATAAAAAAAATCCCCCTCCACCTGCTCCTAAAAGCTTACCACCTAAAGCTCCTTTATTTAAAGCGTGTTCGTACAAACTATCTATACTGGAATTAGAGATTGAATTACTTAATTTCTTTTTAGTTAACCAAGCTGAATGTAAAAGTTTTCCAAAGTCATCAATATTTCCTTTTTTTAATATTTGTTCACCAGTTTTTACGTGTCCTAGCATATCTTCAATGTAACCCTTATTGCTTGTTGTTAATTTACCTGCATAAGTTTTTGCAATTTCTTGGGCCGTTCTTTTGGCGCCTGTGTAAACCAATAAAAGGTTTTTTTCTAATTTCCTCAGATTCTTAGATTTTTTTAAATCATAAAATTTAAATTTATTTTTTTTTTTAAAAGTTATTTTATTAAAACCTCCTATTGCAGTGGCCAGTTGGTCTTGGGATCCGACAGTCTCCTTCATTATATTTTGCTCAAAAAAAATCGCTTTTTTTGCAATTTCGGTATTTGAAATATTTCCTTTAATTAAAAAATACAACGCTTTAAGTAAACCTACAGTAAAAGCAGAGCTTGAGCCCATCCCACTTCTTGCTGGCAAGTCTCCATCATAATGTATTTCTAGTCCCTGTTTAATTTTTAAAAAATTTAACAAATCTTTTACTGTGGGATGTTCGATATCTCTTATGTTTTGAACCATTTCTATTTTTGACCATACAATTCGAAAGTTGTGGTCAAAAAACTTTGGTAAAATTCGACATGTTATATAAAGATGCTTATTAATAGATGTTGAGAGAACAGCGCCAGAATATTTATTGTACCAACTGGGATAATCACTACCACCGCCAAAAAAGGATATCCGATAAGGAGTTTTTGAAATAATCATAATATTTATTTTTCGTTATAAAAATCTCCGTACTCAACTAAAATTGTATTTTTATTATCTTTTCTATTGTAGGCTTTTTTAAATGAAGACAATACATCTTTAGGTTCTCTCATTCTAATGATTTCAATATTCGTAGACATTTTTTTAAATGCTTCGGTAAAATCTCCAATATGCTGCTGCTGCGGGTGCAGTGGTCTTTCTGAACCAACGCTAGTTCTTATTATAATTTTAGGATTAATTTTTGTTCCATTCATAGCTTTAAATTTATCTATATGATTTATTAATTGATTTACGCCATATAGTAAGAAGTTCCACCTAGGAAAGATACTGATAGGCACATAACCCTCCATAGCTAAACCAAGTGAAATTCCCATTTGCATTTCTTCAGCAACTGGTATTTCTAAAAGTTTTTTTTTATCTACTTCATTGAGTGTGTTAGTCATAGCTGTGCCAGGCACTTCTACGGCTTGACCAATAAATAATGTATTTTTTTGTTTGCCTAAAAAATTCATCGCTTTCTTTAATTCATCAAAATATTTTTTTTTCAAAATTGAATCCTCTTTCCTGTCCCAGCGTGAGGATATTTTAAAAAATATTTATAATATGTCACATATTTATTTTTATAGTTTTCATAAGAAAGTTTTTTCATTGACCAAGTTTTTCTTGTGTCAGTACAAACAGACTTTCCATTATCTTCTATAACAAAATGGATGGGTAATTTTTTATTTATACTGTATTTTATACATTCGTGTGCTATTCCTGTTTCTGCAGTCATCTCTCCAATAAAAACATAAACTTTATTTTTAGACTTTTTTTTTTTGAATGATAACGCCACACCAACTGCAATTGGTAAAGAACCGCCGACTATAGCTGATGAATAAATCTTATATTCTGGAAAGCATAATGATATTGATTTTCCTCTAATTATTTCCTGAGTTAATTTTTTTTCAGGCACACCTTTAAGTAAACAATGATAGTGAGACCTCCAAGAACTAAAAACCCAGTCATTTTTTTTTATTTTTTTAAAAATTTTTATTAAATTTTTTTCATTCCCTGAATGTAGATGTATCGGTGCTTTTATTTTTGAACTATTAAATAATTTAATTATTTTATTTTCAAATTTAATTAGATCATTTTTTTGTATTTGATTCATAAATTTAAATATAGAAATATTTTCTAAACAATTAAAAATTAGTTTTTTCTTTTTGCGGGATACTCTCTTTTGCCAATAATCAAATCACAAACAGTCAATAGCCAAATTTGATGAGTGTTTTCAATAAAATTATATGCTTTTGAATTTATCCATAAACTTAATTGAGTTATTCTTGATAATGGATTATTTTTTGAATGGCCAGTAAACGAAATTACTTTAATTTTTTTTCTTTTGGCAGCTTTGCAGGCATTAATCATATTTTTAGATTTTCCACTCGATGAGATTAAAACTAATGCATCATTTCTATCCGCATAAAAATCTACTGCTTTCTCAATCCATCTTTCATAGCCATAATCATTAGAAAAACAGGTTATTAAGTCAGACTCATTAAAATTCACAGTCCTTATTTTTGCATTTTTAGTCAAATCTACGCTCACATGACTAGCGATTGCTGCGCTGCCGCCATTTCCAAAAATTAAAATCTTACCTTTTTTTTTTGACGTGGTTAAAAAAATATTTTTTACTTTAACAAGTTTATTAGCAATTTCATTGTTAGGTTTAATCAAATCTGAAAAATCGGATAAATAATTTTTTATAAATCTAATATTTTTCTTCATAATTTTTATATATATATGTTTATATCTTATATAATGCTTATAGAATACTTAAACTTAGATTAAAAATATCAATTTCTAATAATTTTTTTATTCAATTAATGTAAGTATGATTATAATGTTACAATGATTAAAACTATCCATGAAAATCAATAATAAAAATATTTTTTTTGCAATTCTATCAATATTTTTAGCCTCTTTAGTATCATTTTCATACAATATCGAATCCAGAGCCATGCTGGAAGCTACAATTCAATCGGGCATAATAAATTACCCTGGTGAGTTTAATTTGATGCAGACTGTGAGTGTGAACTCTTGGTCACTTCCTATTCAATTAATAAGTATTTTAATTAAAAGTAATATTTCTACGTTAATCATTTCTAGAATAATTATTCTCATTTCTACATTAATGTTTTTTATAGGAATATATCTAGTTACTAAATCCATAACGGGTTCAAGCCTTCTAGCTCTTCTAGTTTCTTTTTTAGTAATTTTTCTAAGAAAAAATTTTGGTCTTTTAGATTACCCCACTGTAATGTTTTCTGAACATACTAACAGCTTGTTGGCTCAAGCATTATCAACTTTAATTTTTGGTCTTTTAGTTAACAATAACATAAGATTAAGTTTTTTTTTTTCTGCCCTACTTTTATCAGTGCATCTTACAATCGGCTTGTGGGTAAACTTGATTATTTTTTTAACTTTAGCTCTTAAATCGAAAATACAAAGAAATTTAATTTTAGATAAAAAAGTTTTTATTTATTTATTTTTAGGGCTATTAATAACCTCAATTAGTTTCTTTTATGGGATGGAACAAAAAATCCCACTAATCGATGTTTATGACGATAGTGCTTACAAAACTTATATGAAAGTTTGGGAGGCCCACAGGACAGGTTATGGATTATATTCTGATTTAATTAATTACAATTATATAGCTAAAACCTTAGTGTTAATTCTTTTAGTTTTAATTTTTTTAAAACTAAAATCAAATAAAGATAAAATTAATTTAGGAATAAATATTTTGTTAGTAAATTGTGTGTTAGCTCTAATTACATATATAATTTATAAATTTTTTTATTCCTTGCTTCCAGATATAATCATAAGAATAATGCCTAGCAGATACCTCTTATTACATTCTATTATTGGATGGCCAATTATATTCTCTATTTTTTATATCTTAACAAAAAATATTGTTTCGAAATTTTATTTTAATTTTAAATATTTTCATTATTTTTTTGTTGTAATTTTAATTATTAACTTAATTCAACATCATTCTAAATTTATACAGCAGTATCAGGATATAAAGCTTAATGTATTTAATGTTAATAAAAACAATAAAGAAGATGAGTTCTGGAATAAAATTAAAACTGTTAATTCGAACGGTTACCTTTTAACTAGTTCTGAAGCTTGTGTAAAAACAGTTGCTTTTGCAAAAAAACGAGTATTCTTCTGTCCAGATAATCTAGATTTTATTCCTTATTTCCCCTCATCAGCTGGATATGTAAAAAAAATTGTGGAAGAAGTTTTTGATATACCTTTTGACAACCCTGAAATTAAATATACCGGTGGAATAGGTAAAAGTGAGCTTAAGTCATCATATGAAAATAAATCTTATAATAATTGGGTAGATTTAAAAAAACAATTTAATATATCTGGTTTAATTGTTCCAAAAAAATGGAAGATTAATTTAGAAGTTTTTTATTATGGTGAGATTTATAATTTTTATTTAATACAATAAACCTATAATTTCTATATAATGTTTTATCTATGTTGCTAGTTAAAAAAATAAAAATTTATTTTAGGCTATTTAAAAATTTCAATAAAATTGCAAAAATAAAATCAATATACTTTTTTGTATTTACCATGCCAATTTTTGGGTATTTTTTTTATTTATTCGGTAGATTATTACTTAAAATTAACTCAAAAAGATTAATCGTATTCTTTTTTCAACATAAAATTTTTTTATCTACCATTAGATTTTTTGATATTGAGTCTTTAAAAGAAATATCAAAAATTCTGCCAGCTTATAATGAACTCAATATAGATTTGCCGTACGACTGTACAATTAACAAACTTAATGGAAATAATATACTCGATAGTCTTAAAAAGTATGGACACGCCTCTCTTGGAAAAATATTTACAGATGATGAGTGTAATAATTTAATTAATTACCTGGAGAATAAGCTTTGTTTTAATGGTCAAACTCCAATGCAAAGTGAGGGGAATCAAATCACTTTTAGTTATAAAGATATAAAAAATAATTTAAAAAAAAATGCATATTATTCTTTTGGTCCAGACATAGTTTATGATTACGCTCCGTTGAATCAATTTATAAGCAACAAAAATCTTAATAATATAATCGATAATTATTTAAATTTTAAAAACACAATTTACAGCTCTGTGACTTGGTTTAATCCTCAAGCTGAAGAAGAACACTATGTGTATTCAAATCACCGTGATAATGATGATTTTAAATTTTTGGGAATGATTATTTATTGGACAAATGTTGATATTAATTCTGGAGCAACTTGTATCGTGGAAAAATCACATATTAAAAACAATCAAACTACTATTAAAAATCTTGAGGGACCTGCAGGGACTGTTTATCTGGCAGACTTGAGTTCTCTTCACAGTGGAACAAGTATAAAAAGTCGAGAACGTTTTACAACTTTTTTAAGGTTTGGAAAATTTTTTAATCACTGTACGGTTATAGACTGCGGAGCACAAACACCTGGTCTAAAATAATAAGAATTATAAAATTACTGCCTATTTATATAGTTTTCATAATATTGACTATTATAATATTAAAGCTATAGTTATTTAACGCTTATTAAATAAGTGTGCCATTCACATGGATCAAAAGTGACTCATCTACATGAGTTAAAAGTAGGTAAACTCGAACAATGAGGTAAACCTATGCTTAAGATCAAAGATCATCTAATCAAAACGATTAAGAATAAACACACACAAGAAAAACAAGAAAAAGCAATTGAAAAAAAGAAGAAGGCTGTTGAGGCTTACGGTAGTGGCACTACAGGCTATAGAATTAAAAATGGTCCAAACAAAGGAAAAATCTTGGGTCATATCTCAACAAAAGCTAATAATAATTTTTAATTAATAAGTCATAAAAGAAGGGATTAAAAAAAATCCCTTCTTTTATAAAAACTTTAATCCTAAAACTCCAAAAAAAATCAAGAGTATTGAAAGTATCTTATAAAAGTTAATTTTTTCTTTTAAATAAAAGTAACCAATAAAAATTGCAAAAATGATACTTGATTCTCTTAATGCACTTACCATTGGCACAGGTGCTTTCGTAAAAGCCCAGACAGTAATAACGTAAGCAAGGTAAGAAAAGGTTCCGCCAATCCAAAAAATACTTTTTCCCTCATTTAAAGTTTTTTTTAGAATATTTTTTTGTTTTCTAAAGTGTAAAACAATAGGAAAAAATAAGGCGCTTAAAATAAATACCCAACTCATATAACTAATGGCTGATCCGCTAACTCTGGCTCCTTGACCATCTACAACAGAGTAAATTCCAATAAACATTCCTGTGGCTAATGAGGTGTACAGTATTTTATTATTTTTAATAACTGATTTGCTGAAAAGACCAATTAAGATTACTCCTGTTGAAATAAGAAGTATAGACATGATCGTAAATGCTTTAAGATAAACACCAAAAAAAATAATTGAAATAACAGTGGCAACTAATGGTCCAAATCCACGGGCGACTGGATAAACAGTTGTAAATTTTCCTGTTTGATAGGCCGTTAAAAGAAAGTTTTGATAACCCTGATGGATCACAGCGCTTAAAATAATATAAGGAATACTTTCTAAATTTGGTGCAGGCAAAACGATAACTGCAACAAGACAAAGTGGGACATGTCCGTAAACAATAGCGCCAATAGACACATTCTTGTCTTTGTACTTACTTGCCATGCTGTTCCAAATAGCATGTAGAAAAGCTGAAAATAAAACTGTAAAAAAAACTATCGTATTCATAAATTTTTATTTTTTATTATGCTGAAATTAGTATTAAAATCTACAAAACAAAGCTATTTAATAATAATCAAAAATGAAAATTGTGCCAAAAATTAAAGAGTTTATCATAAATAATTTTTCTTATTTATTTGTATTATATAATTTATTTATTAAACATAAAATTTTTATTAGAAGACCTTATTATTCTGATAGTGGGGAAGACAAATATATAATGAATCAATTTAAAAAAAGAAGGGGTTTTTATGTTGATGTCGGTTGTCATCATCCTACAAGGTTAAATAATTGCCATTTGTTATACCTCAATAAATGGAGAGGTATAAATATTGATATAAATAAAATCTCTATAGAGTTGTTTAAACTGGTTCGAAAAAATGATGTAAACTTGCATAGTGCTGTTTCTTTAAAGGAAAAATATGTTAGTTTTTTTTATGATAAGCCTCTGAGTCTATACAACTCATTAGTTAAATCTAAAGATCTAAAGTTTCATAAATTAGTTAAATCTCAAAAATTAACTACACTTATAAATAAAACAAAATTTAAAAATAAAAAAATTGACTTCTTGTCGGTAGACACTGAAGGGAAGGATCTGGAAGTTCTACAGTCTTTAGATTTTGTGATATACAGACCTAAATATATTTGTGTAGAAATCTGGGGTAAAGAAAAAATTAAAAACTTTAATTTAAAAAAAAATTCTATATATAAGTTCTTAATTAAAAAAAAATATAAGTTAGTATTTAGCAAAAAAGAAAATTATATTTTTAAACTTTAGTAGTAGCTAAATATTAAAAATAAGATGTGATATTTATGAAAGAAATTTATTTATATTTACTAACTGGGGTAGCTTTGGGACTACTAATTTATCTTGCAGACAAACATTTATTTTAAACCTATTCAAAATTGGGATAATAAAACTTGGCTTTCTTCTAAAAAATATATTAAATCTTTCAATAAGTTTTTAGTAAAACAAGGTAAGCTGAACAAAACATCTAAAGTAGTAGATGTTGGTTGCGGTAGAGGAAAAATTTGTGGCAGTTTATTTAGTAAACTTAATTTAAAAAATAAACCCCTGGGTCTAGACATAATAAGTCACAAAGATAGAGACAAAAGAATCAATTTTAAAAAAGTGGACGCATTAACATTTTTTAAAAAAAATAATAATACTTTTGACTTAATCTTGATTAAACAAACTATTCATTTATTCAGAATAAATGAAATAAAAAAATTATTGTTTCTTTGTAATAAAAGATTGAGTAAAAGGGGTAAAATTTTTGTACTAAGTCTAGACTCTTATCGAAATGAAATACCGACATTTTCATCAATGGACAGAAGACTTAAAGTTTCTTTTTCTAAAGATAAAAAAATAATAAATTTAATATCCAAATTATATCCTAAAAAAATAATAAGAAAATTTTCTTTTAATGTAAAAATGCCCAAGAAAAAATATTTGAATATGATTAAAAATAGATATATTTCAATTTTATTAAAATTTTCTCCTAAAAAAATTTTAGATGGTGTGCGTGAAATAGATTTAGAGTATAAAAAAATATTAAGATTTAAGGATAAGTTACAATGTATAATTATAAATAAGATCCCCACTTAAGTAGAAAAATGAAAAAAAAGAGGCATAGTAAAAATCTACAATTTTTTATGAGATTTATGTTGGTTTAGATGAGCTTTTAATAGTCAAAAAATTAGTGTACATGGCAAATAACAAACTAAATAAAAAAATTAAATGACATATAAAGAATTTTTAGAAACTTTGGAAGAACTTGAACTAGATCTGGACTCAGCTGCAGAAGCTTTAGATTTAGAAATCTCAGATATTGAGGCTTGGGAAGAAGAAGATGAAATTCCGAAAACTGCGGAAAAATGGGTAAAGAAAGAAAAGGTTGAGTTTGCAGAGTTGCACAATTCTAACGAAGATGAACAATTTGAGGATGAAGAAGAAGACGATCTGGATGAAGAGGAAGATGAGGATTTAAACTTTGAAGACCCAGATAAAGATGAAAAATAATCTTAATTTTTAGTTAATATTTTTAATTAAAATTATTACTCCATAAAAGAAAGCAATAATATTTAAGAAATTGGAGAATTTTTTTCTATCAATAGAAGCAAACACTTTTTGGGAAGGAATATAAATTAAAAAAACAAGAAATATATATAATAAATTTACAATACTAATGCGACTGTCGGAGAATAAGTATAAAATAGATATTTGAATGACTCCCGTTATTAAGTAACTGTAGGCTATACAAGTTCTTGTCATATTTTTATCATCTTTATTAATAGTTGATGAAAAAATAGCTAAAAGAGACCCCCCTAAATTTGAAAATCCATGCACAATACCAATTGTAATAAGGATAATTCTTTGCTTAAATAAATTTAAATTTTTTATAAATTTAAATTTATTTTTATTTAAAGCTAAAATAGAAAAAAAAATAATTAAAATAGATACATATAATTCAAAATTTATTTTAGATAAATTATTAATAATAAAGAAAAGCGATAATATTAAAAATGGTAAACAAAATAAATTAAAATTATATTCAAATTTTTTATTTTTTTTTTTTAGATAGAAACAACTGAATTGCACTAATTGATATTGATATTGGTAATAAAATGTTTAAAACATCTAAAAAATTATATCCTAGTAACAAAAAAGTAGGAGTGCCAAACAACAATAGGCCGATCCCAAAAATAGATTGAAAAAAAATTAGAATAATAACTATTAAAGCTTCAAAGAATAGCATGTTTTTTATTTAATCTTTAAACTTTCAGTTCTTAATTGGCCACAAGCTCCTAGAATATCTTGTCCACGTGATCTTCTAATAGTTGCTACATAGCCCGCATCTTGAATAATTTTACCGAACTTTTCCATATCTTCTCTTAATGTTGGTAAATATTGAACACCTGGCCAAGGATTAAATTCTATCAAATTAACTTTACATGGAAATTGGGCCATAAGTTTTATTAATTGTTTTGCACTTTCTACACTGTCATTAATGCCTCTAAGCATTACATATTCTAAAGTTATTTTTTCTTTAACGACTGAACTATAATATTTACATTGCTCAATAAGATCTTTAATTTTAAATTTTTTATTAATTGGCATTATCATTTCTCTTATATCGTCAGTTGGAGCATGAAGAGATAAAGCTAAATAAGTGCCAATATCATTTGCTGCTTCAGGAATTTTATTAGCTATTCCAGCTGTTGAAACAGTTATTTTTTTTGGACCATAATTTAATCCTTCTTTGTCTTTTAAAATTTCTACAGCCGTTTTTACATTTTCATAATTATAGAAAGGTTCTCCCATTCCCATTAGGACAATATTTGTTATTTTTTTTTGTTCTCTCCAGTCCTTAAGCTGCTCTTTAGCTATCATAACTTGATTGATAATTTCGGCAAAACTTAAGTTTTTAACTAGTCTTTGAGTGCCTGTATGGCAAAACCTACAGTTTAAAGTGCAACCAACTTGTGAGGATATACAGAGAGTTGCTCTAGTTTTCTCTGGAATGTAAACACATTCAACTTCATTGTTGTCAAAAAGCTTAATTAACCATTTGATTGTTCCGTCAGTGGAAGTTTGTGTTTTTGTAATTTTTGGTCTTTCTAGGCTGATTAAGTTATTTAATTTAGTTCTAAGTTCTAATGGAAATGTAGTTAAATTATTAATTTCAAAAGAACCTTTCTTGTAAACAGATTGCCAAATTTGTTTACTGCGCATAGAGACTTTTTTTTCATCAATGTCTAAATCGTTATTTAAAAAAAGTTTTAAACTATTAAAGTTAAAATCAAAAAAGTTTTTTGTACTCATAATCATATAATATAGAACAATATGTTGATTGTGTATACTTTGTGCATTTGTTAGACAGGTCAATGTTTCTAAGAATTAAAAATATACCTAGATTGCGTTGGAGTTCAAAGTCTCCAACAAACTTTAAGCCTTCTATCAAAACTTTATTTCACTTGTGTTTGGGATTAATCTTCTTTGGTTTCGGCGAGGGTTTATTAATTGTTTCAGGTATTGGAGCATCACCTTGGAATGTTCTTCATCAAGGGATTGCTATAAATCTTGGCTTATCCATAGGAACGATTGCTTTTCTAGTTAGTTTTTTAGTTTTGTTACTATGGTTTTTTTTAGATCAAAAAATAGGTATTGGCACAATCATTAATTTTATAATTATAGCAATAATGATTGATGTGACTATTTTCTTTTTTGAAAAACCTGAAGAATTTTTTTCCCAGTTTATTTTAATTGTTGTAGGAATACTCTTGATTGGATTTGGAACTGCAATGTATCTAATTGCTAACTTGGGAGCGGGACCAAGAGATGGGCTGATGACAGGATTACAAAAAAAAACTAATGCTCCAATCGCGTTGGTAAGAGTTTTTATTGAAGTCATCGTAGTATTAGTTGGATGGTTCTTGGGAGGTATTGTGGGTATTGGGACTTTATTATTTGCTTTTGGAATCGGGCCTGCAGTTGCACTTGGTTTATATTCATTTTCATACAATTCAAAATAAAAAATTCAGGTGTATTTTTCTAAAAGTATAAGTTAAAATAAGTTTTAACCTTTGCTAAATTTACAAAGCGCTAAGCTATTAAAATTTTAAGTGCTTTAAAAAAAGCTAAAAAGGCCTGTTCTAAACTTTCTAGCTATTTATAATATTGAAGAGGCAAATTGAAATGGACGAACAAAAACTAAGGGAAGAAAGAATAAATAAAAATTTAAACTTAAATAAGTTACCTGGACGATTAAAGCAAAAGTCTTCTAGAGCGCTTGGAGCTGAAATATCAAATTTTATACATCACGTTTTTATTGAGCGTGCAAAAAGTCAGTCTTTAAATTGGTGTTTTGACAATATAAAAAGAGTTAAAATTTTTTTGCAGATTTTTCATGCCAATGAATCTGGTGCTGAAATTTACAAAGAGGAAATAGCTAAAAACCTATCTGAATATTCATACAAAACGATCGCTAAGATTGTAGATGAAGGTTTGGCCAAAGGTTTTTTTGTTTTGCTACCTCCTACTGATAATGTTGGTAAAGATGGGAAGGTCAAAAACATTAGACCCTCTGAGGAACTAATAACTGATTTTCTTAATCTTTGTATAGAAATTTTGTTTTATATAGACAAGAAAAAACCTTAGTAAGTGTGAGTTTAATCCTCTTTTTAAAAATCATCTAAATAATTTCTGTTATTAAATCCCGTAAAAACTTGCTACGTATAAACTTATTAGCTAATCAGTTGTTATAAATTTATGGACTACAAAAAATCTTTTAATTTTTTAAAAAATTTGCCAATCAAACTTAATAATTTTTATAAAAAAAATTCTAAAACTAACTTTAAAGTAAAAAACAAGTCTAAAAATTTAAAAGATTTTGATCCCGTTACTAATCTCGATCGAGGTTTTGAAAAATATATTAGATTAATGATTCACAATTCTTTTCCAAACGATTCTGTTATTGGTGAGGAATACGATGATAAATTTTCTTCAAATAATTTTCAGTGGTGTGTTGATCCTATCGATGGAACAAGAGCTTTCATTATTGGTGCTCCTACTTGGTCAAATTTAGTAGGCCTCTCTTATAATAACAGATCAGTTATTGGATTAGCTAACTTTCCTGAACTTAACAAACACTATATTAGCGATCAAAAATATTCATACGTTATTAAAAATAAAAAAAAATTATTATTAAGTTCTTCAAAAAATAATAATTTAAAAACAATTAAAATAATCGGCAATTTTCATGGAACGCTAAGCTATGAAAAACAAAAAAAGATAATAAAAAAATTTGGTTGGTCATTCAGGTTAGCGGGATTTGATGCATTAAATTATTGTCTACTGGCGGAAGGCAAAGTTGATACCGTAATTGAAGCAAACTTAAAACCTTACGATATTCTACCTTTAATACCAATTATTAAAAATTCTGGTGCTATCGTTACTAATTGGAAAAATGAACCAGCTGAAAAAGGTGGAAATATTTTAGCTACATCTAATAAAAAACTTCATAAAAAGATTTTAAAAATACTTAGACCTTTTACAAAACAATGAGTAATAAAATGTTAGGCTCAATGACTATTTGTTTGGCTTTACTTATTCTCTTTTCAACACATGAATATGCCTGGATTATATCTGCAATTCTTTTAGGTGTCGGTAGTGGAATTTTTTTAAAAAAAGAATAATTTAATTTATCAAATAATATAGGACTGAATATCGTGCTATTTTTCCTATTGAAACTAGAATTAAAAAGTAAATAAAAGGTGTCTTTAATATACCTGCTAAAAATGTAATGGGGTCTCCTATGATTGGTACCCAAGCAAAAAGTAGAGACCATCTTCCAAATTTTTGAAACCAATAAGAAGCTTTATCAACTTGCTTTTGTTTAAAAGGAAACCATTTTTTATTAATATGATTCAATAAGTAAAATCCCAAAAACCAATTAATAACAGAACCTAATATATTTCCAATACTCGAAGTACTCAAAAGGGCCAAAGCATTATAATTGTTTGTGCTTAATAGACCCACAAGTGTAAATTCACTTGATAACGGTAAAATGGTAGCTGCAAGAAAAGAAATTCCAAAAAGAGATAAGTAAACCATTATTGCTATATATTAGATATTGAATTAATTAAGCAATCCGTTAATTTACAAATTAAAATGAGTATTCATAGACCAAATATACCGAACTCTTTAAATGAACATTGGATGCCCTTCTCAGCCAATCGAGATTTTAAAAAAAATCCAAGATTAATAACTGGAGCTAAAGGTGTTTATCTAAAAACACATGAGGGAAATACTTTAATCGATGCTAGTTCTGGTTTGTTTTGTAATCCGCTTGGTCATGGAAGAGAAGAAATAGTTCAAGCCGTAAGCAAACAATTACGAGAGTTAGATTATACATTACCATTTAATCAAGGATTTGGTGGATCGTTTGAGCTCGCTACTAGAATTTCTAAACACACTCCAGAAGATTTAAATAAAATTTTTTATACTATCTGTGGATCAACTGCGGTTGAGTCTGCAATTAAAATCGCCATGGCTTATCATGCTTCTAAGGGTAATAAGAAAAAATTTAGATTTGTAGGAAGAGATCGCGGTTATCATGGAATGAATATCGGAGGACTGTCAGTCGGAGGTTTTAGTAATTACAAAGAAATGTGTTCAAATATTTTAATGCCAGGGGTACAACACATGCGTCATACATTTTTACCTGAACACAAATTTATTAAAGGGCAACCTGATACTGGTGCAGAATTAGCTGATGACCTAGAGACAATTGCAAATAAATATGAGGGTGAAATTGCTGCGTGTCTTGTTGAACCTATAGCTGGTTCAACTGGAACTTTAATTCCACCAAAAGGTTACTTGGACAGATTAAGAAAAATTTGCGATAAACACGGCATTCTTTTAATTTATGATGAGGTTATTACTGGTTGGGGAAGAACTGGTTCTGCTTTTGCAGCACAAGAATTTGGTGTTACTCCAGATATAATGACTATGGCAAAAGCTACAACTAATGGAGTCGTGCCCATGGGAGTTGTTGCGGTCAGAGAAGGTATTTATGAAACAATTGTTAATTCTACACCAGAGGGCGCGATCGAGTTATTTCATGGTTATACTTATTCAGGAATTCCAATAGCGGTAGCGGCTGCTTTAGCAGTTCAGGATATCTTTGAAAAAGAGGATATCTTTAATAGAGTAAAAGAATTGTCTCCTTACTTTCAAGATGCTTTGCACTCTTTAAAAGACCTTGACTGCATAGAGAGCATAAGAGGTTACGGAATGATGGGTGGAATTGATATCCGTATGAAAGATAAACCTGGAAAAGCAGGCTTTCAAATTTATAAAGCATGTTATGAAAACGGTGTTAATTTTAAAGCTACAGCAGATGCGTTGATAATAGCACCTCCCTTTATTTGTGAGAAATCACACATAGATGAAATCTTTGATAAATTAAGAAAAGGGATTTCTCAATTTATGAAAAGCTAAATCTTTTTACGGTAAATATTTCTTCATACTGGTATTGACTCTTGAGTTGAAATTGATTTCAATTACAAGAATGACAAAAACAAAAGAACAGGTTATTTTTGACATAAATGCTGATAAGTTCAGATATCTATATCGGGAAGAAAATAAAATAAAACAAAAAGTAGATATAATTGAACTTAATCGAAGGTTGAATGAGTCTAAAAAAGTGAACTTTTATTCTAATACAAAGATTATAGCTTTCTCATTAATAGTTTTTGGAATTTTTGCTCTAATTACTATGAAGTTGTAGACTTTAAAGCTTTTATACAAATAAAATAAAAATTACTATAAAGTTCAGTAACCTTTTCAGTTAATTCTCTTGATACTAATTTTTTATTAAAAGCTTCAGGAATAATAAAATATCTTTTTGTAGTTTTATCTTGCATTATAATTTTTTCTTTGACCATTTGATTTAGTTTCCTAATGCAGGTTGCTCTTGGAACTCCAGTAACATCAGATATTGAAGTAGCACTAACACTTACAGTTTCTGGTAAAGGTTTGGTAATTATGTTACCAGGTTCATCAAAAAGGTTTTTATGGGACACGTCTTTTTTAACTTTAGAACTTAACAAACTTGCAATCTGTAGAAATATAAGCGCAATCTCAAGATCTTCTAATCTTTCTTTCCACAATTTCATCCATTTGAGTTGCACATCCAGGTAATGAAACCAATAAAAAGAAAATCTTTTTTTATACTCTTTTGTAATTTCCTCTGTAGAATAATCTAGATTGATTTTGTCGGTTACAAACTTTGTTAACTTAGCCATATTTTTAATTTCTTGAGAAACTACCTCATTATAAGATTTTTTATACTCTTCACTTGGTATCCACGAAATAAATTTATTTTTTTTATTAAGCACTTTGAATTTCACAAGCTCAGAAAGTTTTCGTCTTGTTGTTTCTTTGGGTAAATTTGAATCAAGGGATATATTAAGAATAGTTGTGGGTGTGATCTTAGCTTTACTATGATTGTTCCAAAAATTTTCAAAACTAAGATCGTAGTTAAGATCATAATCTTTTTCTCTTAAAATTGCATGATGAGTTTTTTTTGCAAAATATAAAACTAAAGCTGCGTTGTCTAAACATTGATATCTTTTATATAAACTTGAAAGGAATTCAGACTGAAGTGGGGTAAAAATTTTTGCATACTCTACCCAATGTTCGAGAATTTGATCTTTAATTTCTTGACCTAATGGTAATGTGTTTTGCATTAAATTTTATTTGTTATCCATTGATGTTCAAAACGGGTAAATAAAACTTAATACTGAATTAAGTCAATATCTAATTAGTGAGCTTTTGCTTAAATTTTAAATAATTTTTAGGTCTGAGTGAAGTAAATGGACATAATAATTAGTATTACTATTCCTAGGGTTGTATATGTCAAATTATTCAGTTTTTCTTTTCTTCTCTCTGTATTTATTCTTTTTATTAGATGGTCAATATTAGGTCTTGTGGTCTCGGTTGTGACTTTATCTTCTTTATCAGCCGTGTCTAATCTGTAATTATTTATTTTTTTTTGTTCAGAACTCATTCATAATAAATAATGAATAAGAAGTTAAATAGAAATAGAGTTTCGGCCCATTCTGAGTTTTCCAGACCGTTGAGGCTTGGCTTTCTTGGTTTTGTAGAAGTTTTTTTTTAGAACTATTTATAAGATTTATTAAATAAGTTCAAAATGAGTTTTTGCTGTACTGTATTTTGTGTTATTTATAAATAAACATTTTATAGAAAGTTTTGCAAAATTATAAAAACATAACCATTGATTCAAAAGACCATCTCGGTTTTCTTACCATTAATCGAAAAAATGAAAATAATACTTTAAACATTGAAACTTCAAAAGAAATTTATGAGGGATTAAAAGAACTTGAGTTGGATCAGTCGAATAGGGTTATTTTGATCCAAAGCAATCAAAAAAATTTCTCTCCTGGTGCGGATGTAAAAGAACTTAGTCAATTAAACTCGGGTTCTGCTAAAACTAAAAAATTATTTAATTATTTTGATGCAATTAAAGAAATTAAAATTCCAATAGTTGCGGCAGTTGAAGGTTATGCTTTGGGTGGTGGAATGGAGCTTGCTTTATTGTGCGATATGATTATTGCTTCAAAAAATGCAAAATTTGCTCAACCTGAAATTAATTTAGGTTTGATACCAGGCATAGGTGGCACTCAAAGATTAAAACATTTTCTTGGTAAATATAATGCAAATTATCTTTGTCTATCTGGTGAGATGATTTCAGGAATACGTGCTTATGAACTCGGCCTAGTAAGTATTTTATTAGAGGGAAATAATTTTTTAGAGGAAGCAAAGGAAATTACAAAAAAAATTGCAGAAAAACCTAAGTCTAGCTTAATAGAGATTAAAAAATTAATTTCAATTAGTAGGCCATTTGAACAAGGATTAGATGACGAAAGAAAATCTTTTTATGAGTTACTAGATCATGAAAATGCAAAAATTGGTATTGATGCCTTTTTAAAAAAAAACAAAGCTGATTGGAAAGACTAAATGAAAACAATCGCATTCATTGGCATAGGTTTAATGGGTTTACCCATGGCTAAAAATTTACTCAAAGCTGGCTATCCTTTAAAAGCTTATAATCGAACTTTTCAAAAATCTGAGTCTCTTAAAAAACTTAAAGCTACTATCGCAAAAACTATTAAAGAAGTAGTTAGCGAAGCAGATGTAATTATTACAATGTTGTCAGACGACGATGCCGTTAATGCAGTGATTGGAAATGATGATTTTTTAAATAGCCTTAAATCTAAATCTACGGTTATAGATATGAGTTCAGTGGGGCCAAAAACTGCAAAGTCTCATGGTAAAAAATTAAATTCAAAAAATATAAATTACTTAGATGCACCTGTTTCAGGTGGCACAATTGGAGCAGAAGAGGCTACACTAGCTATTATGGTTGGTGGAGATCAAAAAGTTTTTAATGATCATCTAGATATTTTAAAAACTATGGGTAATCCCACATTAGTCGGGCCTATAGCAAGCGGTCAAATTTCAAAATTAGCAAATCAGATTATTGTTGGTTTAACAATTGGAGCTGTGGCAGAAGCCGTGAGTCTTTGTGAGAAAGCTGGTGCGGATCCAGACAAAATGATCAAAGCTTTAAAGGGTGGTTGGGCTGATAGTAAAATTTTACAAACTCATGGACAAAGAATAATAAAAAAAGATTTTTCTCCCAAAGGGAAAACATCAACTCAATTAAAAGATATGAACAATATTATTAGTTGTGCTAATGACTCTAATTTGTTTCTACCTATCTCGACGTTAGTGAGAGACATGTATAACAACTTAGTAAAAAACGGTTGCGAAAACGAAGATCATAGTTCACTTTACAAAGAAATTGAAAGAATAAATCAAAAATGAAACTATTAAGAGTTGGAACCGCTGGGAGTGAAAAGCCAGCTGCTTTAGACAAAACAGGAAAAATACGAGACTTATCAAAACATCTTGATGATTTTAACTCTTCAACGCTAAATTTTGAGAACTTAGAAAAATTAAAAAAAATAAACTTGGAGTCTTTACCGGAAGTTTCTTCTTCTTTGCGTATTGGATCGTGTATTGCTAAACCAGGAAAATTTTTAGCCATTGGTCTAAATTATTCTGACCATGCTGCTGAAACAAATGCCAAGATCCCTAAAGAACCAATAATATTTAATAAGGCTGCAAATTCTATGGTCGGGCCTAACGATAATATTATTTTACCTAAATTATCCAAAAAGTTAGATTGGGAAGTAGAAATTGCTTTTGTAATTGGAAAAAATACAAAATATGTGAGTGAGCAAGATGCTTCCAATTATATTTTTGGTTACTGTATTGTAAATGACATCAGTGAACGTGAATGGCAAAAAGAGAGGGGTGGTACGTGGGATAAAGGGAAATCAGGAGATACTTTTGGACCAACAGGACCCTATTTAGTGACTCAAGACGAGATTAAAGATGTACAGAATTTATCAATGTCTTTAAATATTGATGGAAAACGAATGCAAACAGGCAATACTAGTAAAATGATTTTTAATATGAATTTTATTCTTTCTTATTTAAGTAATTTTATGTCACTACAACCAGGCGATATAGTCACAACTGGTACTCCTCCAGGTGTCGGTGACGGCATGAATCCTAAACAATTTTTAAAAGTTGGAAATAAATTAAATTTAAAAATTGAACAACTTGGTGAGCAAAATCTTGTTGTGGTAACTGAAAAATCGAATTAATCTTAATTATAAGTTACCAGGTTTTTTTGAGAATTTATTAAATGATTTTTTTTTATTACTGCCAAATTTTTTTTTAAATCCAAAAGACTTTCCATAGGATCCTTTTTTTTCATCAAAAGAGGTTTTCTTATAACTTTTCTTAAATCCTGATGAAGGCCTACTATCATTTCTGTGACCACTAAAAGAACCCCTTCTATCTTCTCTTCTTTTGTCAAAAGAACCTCGATTTTCATCTCTTCTAAATCCTGATGAAGGCCTACTATCATTTCTGTGACCACTAAAAGAACCCCTTCTATCTTCTCTCTTTTTGCTAAAAGAATTTTTTTTATTATTTTCTCCTCTGAACTTAGAATAGGGCTTGCGGTCTGAAAATCTATCGCTACCTCTACTGCCGCGCCTATCAAATGATCTTCCGCCTTTTTTACGTCTGTGATCTCTGCTGTTACCGTCTTGTTTAAAGTTTGGATCTATTAATCTCTGAATAGCATTCCACTTACTTCTATCATCGCTACCGATAAAGCTTAACGCAGACCCTTCTGCCCCAGCTCTTGCTGTTCTCCCTATTCGGTGAATAAAGTCCTCTGGCAATTGAGGTAAATCAAAGTTGATCACATGTTTTATGGCTGGAATATCAAGACCTCTGCTAGCTACATCGGTGCCAACTAAAATTCTAAAGTGTCCATTTCTAAAAGCTTTAATTACCTTATCTCTCTTGTTTTGTCTTAAGTTTCCATGAATAGCATCTGCATCATGATCATCATATTTTAATCTTTTAACCATTTTTTCTGCGTTTCTTCTTGTTTTAACAAAAATTAAAATTGCACCTTGTCGATTGTAAATTTCTTTAATTAACTGATTGTATTTATCTCCTTCTTTTACGTGAAGGATTTCTTGTTTTATTTTATCAATCGGGGTTGAAGTTGAACCTACAGAAATTCGAACTGGATTTTTTAAATATCGTTCAGCAAGCCGCACAATATTATTAGCAAGTGTAGCTGAAAACAATAATGTTTGGTGTTTCTCAGGTACAGTTTCTAGAACTTGATTAATTTGTGGAGTAAAGCCCATATCCAGCATTCGATCACTTTCATCTAAAACTAAAAACGTAGTCCTCTGAAGTTTTAGTGTCCTTCTTTTTAAATGGTCGTTGATTCTTCCTGGCGTACCTACAATCAGTCTTGGGTTTCTTTGCATTTGTCTTAATTGCTTTTGCATTGAGTCTCCACCAATTAATAAAGCTGTTCTAATATTTCCCCTGCCTATTAAACTAGTCATCGTTTGCATAACTTGGGTTGCTAGCTCACGGGTTGGCGTCATCACTAGTGCGGTGTCTTTTTGAGTTTTTAAAAGAAAATTAACTAAAGGAATACCAAAAGCTGCTGTTTTTCCTGTGCCAGTTTGTGCGGTGCCAAGAATATCTTTTCCTTCAAGAGCAACCGGAATAGCTTGTGCTTGAATAGGCGTAGGTGTCTTAAAATTAATGACAGCTATCGAGTCCATCAAAGTTTTTTCTAAATTTAACGAATTAAAGTTTTCCATAATTTATGCTTAAATGAAGCTTATATCTTGTCATTATCAGGCATCTATATACCTTTGTAGAAGCTTTACAACTTTTTTGATAAGTTAAGAGATGCGTAGACGAAAAAAACGAACCTTTGTTCAATATCTTAAGCGTAAAAGAAAAAAAAGAAATACAAAGGGCATATTAAAAATAGTTAAGGAGGCAAATAAAAATGTCAAAAAGATATAGTGGAAAGTCTTTTAAAGATTCTAGTGTAATGAAAAAATCAAAACTTACAATAAAAGAAAAAAGGAAATTAAGAAAAGAAAAGAAAAAAAAATAAAATGTGTGGACGGTATGTTATAACTAAACCCATAACCAAAACAAAAGATTTGGTTAAAACAAATATTAAGGTGGATGACAAAGATAATTATAATGCACATCCTGCTCAAAAGTTGCCAATCATAAAATCTTATACAAACGGAAAAGCACTTGAAAATTACGAGTGGGGCCTTTTTCCTTCGTGGGCTAAAGAAAAAAAAGATTTTAAACCTTTAATAAATGCAAGATTAGAGACATTGATGGAGAAAATTTCTTTTAAGAAACTTATTCAAACTTCTAGATGTTTAATTGTAGCTGATGGGTATTATGAGTGGCAAAGAGAAAATAAAGAAAAAACTCCATATTATTTTACTAAAGCAGATAATGGATTAATGTTCTTTGCCGGTATTTATCAAAACAATCAATTTTGCATAATAACAAAAGAGGCATCAGGTATAGTAAAAAATATTCATCATCGAGAACCTTTAATCATAAATGATGAGCAGATTTTAAATTATCTGAATATTAAAAAAGAAGGTATGAATACTTTGCTTAGTATTAAATCACCAGAACTTAAATTTCATGAAGTAAGTAAAGATGTCAATAAACCAATAAACAATGACTCTTCTTTGATTAATCCTAAGATTTGATGACAGTTAGATGTCCCATCTTTCTTTTTTCTTTAATTTCTTTTTTCAAATAATCAAAAAAGAATTCATTTTCTGAATAAGACTTACCTCTAAAAGTTTTTATATCTTCACCAATAATATTAATCATTTCAGCATTATGATTTTTTTTTAATTGTATTTTCTCAATATTACAAACTGCCCTAATGTGATTTTCAAACTGACTTATATTATAAGCATTAATTGTCAAATGTCCTGAGTTATGAACTCTTGGTGCTATTTCATTAAGAAGTAAATTATTGTTTTCGTCAATAAAATATTCAACACACATAGTTCCAATGTAGTCTAACTTTTCAGCTAAAAATTTAGCTTGTTGCTGTGCTTTGTTGGAAATATTTTTATCAATAATTGCAGGTATTATTGATTTGTTTAACATTTGATTAATATGAAGATTTTCGATGGGTTCATAAACTAAACAATCATTATTAACAAATCTTGTAATAATTATAGATATTTCTTTTTTAAGATTTATTTTTTTTTCAAGAATATATTCTTTTTTAAAATCTATAACGAGATCTTCAACTTCATCTTTATTATTCACCATATACTGACCTTTTCCATCGTACCCTAAAGTGCAGGATTTTAAAAAACCTGGCAGTAAAGCGTCGTTATTTAAAAGATCTGATTTGTTTTTGATCAATACATAATTAGTTGTTTTAATACCCTCACTTTTGACAAACTCTTTTTCTTTAAAACGATTCTGAACAGTTTGATTGATAGACGGTTTGGGACAAACAGGTTTATGTTTTGAAATATATTCAAGAATATTAAAAGGTATGTTCTCAAATTCAAAAGTTACAAAATCTACTTTGTTTATAAAATCGTCAATTTTTTTTAATTTATTGTAATCTGTAATAATGATTTCGTCACAAAAATTTTTAGCAGGTGCTTCTGGGTCATCACTTAAAATAACAGTTTTAATGTTAAGTTTTTTTGCAGCTGTTGCAAGCATGCTTCCTAGTTGACCCCCACCAATAATTCCTACGACAGGATTTGCTTTAGCCATTTTTATTTAGGTTTTTTTTTGATAGCAATAGTTTGAATTCTACGCCACTTTTCTAAATTTTTTTTTATTTTGCTATTAGACAAAGCAATAATTGATGCAGCTATGAGACCGGCATTAAAAGCACCATTTTCTCCTATCGCGACTGTTCCGACAGGAATACCTTTTGGCATTTGAACGATGGATAATAGACTGTCGAGTCCTTTTAATTTTTTAGTTTCTACCGGAACCCCAATTACTGGCAAAGTAGACAATGAAGCAATCATTCCAGGTAAATGAGCAGACCCACCTGCTCCTGCTATGATGACTGCAAAATTATTTTTTTCAGCAGTTTTGGCAAAGGTAAACATTCGATCTGGAGTTCTGTGTGCAGAAACTATTTTTGTTTCAAACTTAATTTTTAATAGTTTTAAAATTTCTTCACATTTTTTCATTACAAAATAATCAGATTGACTACCCATAACTATAGCTACTTTTTTATTTATTATCATTTTGATAAATCTAACAAGTTAAAGAGTAAAAACAAATTCATATTGATAAATATTACAAGTTAGCTTTAATTGCCTCAATTAAATTTGTAGTACTTTGCGCACCAGAAACATAAGTTTTATTATTAATTTCAAAAAATGGTACTCCGTTAATTCCCATTCCTCTAGCTACAGTGTCACTTTTGTTAATTGCTTCACTTTCTTGTTTTGACGAGAATGCTTCATGGATTTCTTTTTCATTAATATTGCTAGATTTACCAATTTTAACTAGAACATCTTTATCTCCAATATTTTCACCTTTACAAAAATATGTTTCAAATGTTTTGCTCAGAACCTCATGACCAATATTTTTTGAAAATGCTATCTTTATCAAAATATGTGAAAAATTTGTATTCGGAGTAATCTTAATTTTTTGCAAATTTAATTTTATATTCTCTTTTTGTGCTTCTAGAACCATATTTTCATACATGGGCTTCGCTACTTCTTGACTTCCAAATTTATATTTTAAATAATCTTGTCTGCTGATACCCTTTTTAGGCATATCAGGGTTTAGTAAAAAAGGAACATATTCAAAAATAAATGACGTATTTTTAAAATCTTTAACAGCTTTTAATAGTCTGGTATGGCCAATGTAACACCAGCCACAAACAGTGTCAGAGAAAACTTTAATCTTCATAGTACAAGGCTATAAAGCATTTTGTTGGATATTAGAATAAGATGATTTTATATTAGAAATGGAGACCTAAGTACTTTTCTTGTTAACCCAGCTTCCCCAAAGACCAATTTCTGCACGGTTTTGAAGTTGAAACATAGATAGTTTTTTAAATTTTCTATTTTTAATTCTAATTTTTATTTTTTTATTTTTATTAAATTGTTGCATTTGCTTAGTTTTAATCTTTAATCATGACAAATCTGTGACTAAAATTTAATTTTTTTAAGAATTAAAATACATAATACAAACAAGTTTACAACAATTGTTGGTCAAAGTGATTTCCTATTATTAAAATATGAAAACATTATCACTATTAAGTTTGTTTTTAATCTTAACTAACTGTTCAGCTCATAGTGTTAAAGTTGGAAAGCGTTGTACTACTCCAACTGCTGATGGTAGCTTTGAAAAATCTTTTGTTTGGATTGTTGACAAAACAACAGTAAAAACTTTTGATGAAAAGATAAACAAAGAAAACTGTTCAAAAAATAGCTAAAAATACTATCAATTATTAATTAATTTGGTATGTATTGCACAGTATGAATCAAACTGTCTTAATTATACTGTGCGTTGCTATAACTCTTGCCTTAATAATTTTTCCTCTAATAGTTTCCTATAAAGCTGAAAAGTCAAAAAAACAAGATGAATGGGACAAAATAGCAGCTTATGGAAAAAAGATAAACGAAAAATCACGTAAAAAGAAGTTATTTTAAAAAAAATCTATTCTCAATGAAAAAATTTATTTTTATTATTATATTTATAGTTATAACTCCTTTGTATTCTATGGAAAACAAACCTTATCATCATAATTCAGACGGAACTTTTAGAAATCCTGAAGGGTCGCCAGAACGAGATTCTAATGTCAAATGGTCTTACAAAATTTTTAACGAAGAAAGAAAGAAGATAAAAATAGAATTTCCCACCAGTCATGTTGTTCCAAGAGAGCAGGTGATTGAAGATCTTAAAAAAAATAAAAATGAAAATTATATCGCTTGGATTGGTCATGCGACTTTTTTAATTAAATTAGGAGATACAACAATTATAACCGATCCTGTTTTTTCTAAGAACACTGGACCCTTAATTTTTGGACCTAAAAGATACGTGGAGCCAGCTATAAAGCTTAACGAAATACCACCAGTAGATTTATTTTTACTAACCCACAATCACTATGATCATCAAGATATGTCTACAATAAGAAATTTTCCTTATAAAAAAGCTAAAGTTATTGTGCCACTCAAATTATCAAAATATTTTAGAAGATTCAACGATGTCAATGAATTAGATTGGTATCAAGAAATTCAAGTAAACAATGATATCAAAGTAACATTATTACCAGCAGTTCATTGGTCTAAAAGAAGTTTAACTGATACTAACAAAACCTTGTGGGGGAATTTTCTAATTGAATACAAAGATAAAAAAATTCTTTTTGCTTGCGATACTGGAGTTGGAAATATTTATAAAGAATTGGGCAAAAAATATGGTCCAATAGATTTAACTTTTATCAACATTGGTGCTTATAATTTTTATCCTATCATGCCTGTTAAAGATAAATCTGTTTATCATACAAATCCTGAAGAAGCGCTTCAGGTTGCTAAAGATTTAAAAAGTAAGAAGATTGTCGGTATGCATTGGGGAACTGTGGTTTTGTCTTTAGAACCAATTATGGAACCACCAGCTAGGTTTAAAGACGGCGCAGAAAAATACGGATTTAAAAAATCAGACGCTATTGTTTTCAATATTGGTGAGGTAAAAAAACTTAGAGAAATATTAGATTAACTCAATTTTCTTTTTTTTCTTTCTTGATCTAATAAATTTGTTAAAGCATCAACCATAAAATCACTAGCCCTAAAAATTTCATTTTTCTGAAATTCATGTGAACTATGTTTTTCAGAGTTTGTCTTATTTTCAATAACAATACCTTCACTAGGAGAATTATCTTTTATGTAAATAAGAATTAACCAGTCTTCATCTGCCGCATCATCCCACTTAACAAAGATCTCACCCGTTTCAAATCTTCGGTCGATTACTCTTAGAATGTTCAAATATTTTGGAATATACCTTTTATTTAGCTGAAAACATAAGCTGTGAGCTGATCTATAAAAACTTTCTAACGCAAATTCTATTTTTTGTCTCTCAACATTGTACTGTCTCTCCTTCTCTAAAAGAGCAGAACGATCCTCACCCTCTTCAACTTTTATACCAAGTTGTTCAACACGTTCTCTTATTTTTTGATCTCTAAGTGCTTGATACTTTTGTTTAATTTTTTCAATTCTTTCTTGGACGCCGACGTAAGAGTCTCTTTCTTGACTTAAAACAAATTTTTCTAAATTTTTAATTTCTAGTTCTTCTCGTTTTCTAAATTGTTCTATTTTTTTTTCTAAACGAATTTGTTCTAAGAATTTTCTTTGTTTTTCAGCTTGTTCTTTACGAACTTCGGCTTGCTCTAGTCGAATAAACTTTTGCAGTTCTTTTTTTCTTTCCCTCTCAAAAACAACTCTTTCTTTAAGTTCTTTTTCTTTTTCTTTTTTTTCTAATTCTTTTTCTAATTTAATCTTTTTTATATTTTCATTTTTTTCAATTTCCATCAATTTTATTTTTTGTTGTTTCTTTCTCTCTCGTTCTTCAGCTAAAACAATTTTAAAATTATCTATTGTATTAGCGATAGATTGGAAAAAACTTAAAAGAAATTTATCTAAATTGAAATTTAAATTAAATTTTAGTTTATCTTGAATTCTTATGATGGCGAGAATTGTTTTTCTGGTTTTATTGTTAATTTTCGCTTTGCCTTTTTTTAATTCTACTCTAACCTTGGGTTTATATTTAGTTTTTGATTTTAAAATCTTAGGTTTTTTTAATTTCAGTTTTTTTTTAATTTTCTTAATTTTCTTAATTTTATTTTGTTTTTTTTTAATTCGCTTATTTTTTAAAAATTTCTTTTTGTGAAAAGAATTTTTTTTTATTAGCTTTATTTTTTTTTTTTTCATTTTGAAGATTTTATTAATAACAGTAAGTTATCTATAAATATAGTCTCTAGTCGAAGGAACTGTATCTAATTCTTTCGACAGTTGAATTTGGTAAACTACTTGATCTCCAAA
>MDTC01171828.1_pt1 | contig 36998 bp, 30 predicted proteins | sample 811181 | NCBI WGS metagenome assembly MDTC01 (sample SAMN05326644, study PRJNA326480) | marine metagenome | isolation source: seawater | place: Pacific Ocean: North | collected 2011
AAAGGAGTTTTTCAATACGTCGCACTGGATAAGAACGACTCCTTCGTGAATGATGGGAGAACTGGCGAATCCCCACTGAGCTCGAGGCACCCGAAAGAAAGCGGCGTCAAGGATACCAAAATCTTGCTTCCACAGCAGAGTTCCGTTGAAGTCGTGACAATACAACCCTTCCGAACCGAAGAACGACACCACGTGCTTGCCGTCCGTTGCAGGAGTACAATTAGCGTGAGAGGACTTGGTGTGCCGCTTGTCCTTGGGCACACCCTTATGGCAAACTCGCTCCCAGATCACTTCACCCGTCGACTTGTCGATGCAGTAGAGGACCCATGCATGTACGCCGTCTTTCTCAACGGGAGCAATCTCATGATAAATGCCGATCTTCAATCTATCTAGTTTTTTATCACTGATGGCAGAGGTCAAAAACAAGCGATCTCCCCAAATGATCGGACAAGAATGCCCCAACCCGGGGATAGGAGTCTTCCACTTTAAGTTGGTGGACTCGGGAATGTTCCAAGTAGTTGGAGTTGCGTCGCCTTCGGCAACCCCCGATGCTCCGGGTCCTCGAAATTGAGGCCAGTGTACGGTATTCTCGGCTTTAACTAGAGATAAGGAGAAAAAGCCTAAGAGGTAAACTCCTCCTAGCTGAAAGAATAAAGGCTTGATTGAAAAAAAGTGTGCCATTGTAGAAGAATTTACCTTGAAGAAGTTCCCTTAAAGACCTTGATATATAAAAGATTTACTAGTTAACCAAGACTCCTATTCAATACTAAGCGATGAAGAAAATCCTGTACCTGTTGTTATTTATTAATGCATCTTCATTCCTGATCGCCAAGACGGTCAACGATCCGATTGCCACCCTAGTCGCAGTAGGTCCGATGGGAGAAGGGAACGAAGCGGCCATCCATGCTTGGCCGAAAGTAGCTGCTTTGGGAGCGGTAGCCCTACCTGACTTGCTGGCCGCCATGAATAAAGCAAGCGGCATTGGCCAAAACTGGCTGCGGGCGGCAGTCGACACAATCGTCCAGCGAACCCTCAAGGAAGGCAAAAAGCTACCGTCCAAAGAATTGAACCGTTTCCTCGCGAACACCAAGCATAACCCTGCCTCCAGGCGCTTAGCCTTCGAGCTGATCCAAAAGGCTTCCCCAAAACAAGCCGCCAAGCTGATTCCCGGCTTCATCGACGACCCGGCCCCGGAATTGAGACGTGACGCGGTAGCCCTGATCATCGAAAAAGCCGTTGGGGAATCCAATGAAGACTCTGCTTGTTTCCTTTATGAGAAAGCCCTGGCGGCCGCTCGCGACGTCGATCAAATCGAACTCACCGCCGAAGCCTTGCGAGAAAAGGAGCGCGAGGTGGACCTCCCTAAGATAATGGGTTTTTTGATGAGATGGAAAGTGATCGGACCCTTCGACAATACCGATAGAAACGGTTTCGCCGTTCCCTATCCCCCTGAAAAAAAGATCGATTTCTCCGCCAGTTACGAAGGCAAGAGTGGAAAGGTAAAATGGAGTGATTTTTCGACCTCCGATCAATTCGGAAAAGTCGACATCAATCTAGAATACGGCGAACTCAAGGAAGTCGTGGCCTACGCCCACAACACCTTTGAGCTTTCCGAGGCTCGCGAACTGCAATTTCGCTTGGGTTGCAAGAATGCTTGGAAGGTTTGGCTGAACGGGGAACTGCTCTTTGCACGCGACGAGTACCACAGAGGCCAGAGGATCGACCAGTACGTCTTCTCTGCCAAACTAAAGAAAGGGAAAAACGAAATACTCGTTAAATTTTGCCAGAACGAACAACAACAAAGCTGGACAAAGCAGTGGGAGTTTCAACTGCGCGTTACCGATGCTTCCGGCACCGCAGTTCTAGCCGACAACAGGTTGCCCACTCCGAAGGTTCCCGCCCCTAAACGCTGACCATCCAATTTTAACAGCCATGAAAAACTTATTGACGATTCACCTAACTCTAATTCTGAGCCTTTGCTGCGCCAACGCGGACTGGACCTCTTTTCGGGGTTCTTCCGGCAACGGATTCGCCAATGAACCCGGTCTTCCGAAAAAGCTGGACGACAAAAAAAGTATAACCTGGAAGACGAATCTTCCGGGCAGAGGTCTCTCCAGTCCGATAGTTGTTGGGGATAGCGTATTCCTCACTGCCTCCAGTGGACCTCGACAGGAACGCCTCCATGTTATCTCCGTAAACACTAAGAACGGCAACATCTTATGGGAACGCCAATTCCAAGCTACCGGAAGAACAGTTTGCCACAAAAAAACCTGTGTTGCCGCGCCAACCGCAGTGAGTGACGGCAATGTGGTTGTTGCCCAGTTCTCTTCGAACGACGTTTTTTGCCTAGATTTGGAGGGCAACCTCAAATGGCTCAGAGGGCTGACCCTCGACTATCCCAATGCGGCGAACAGCTTGGGAATGTCGTCCTCACCGGTGATAGCCGATGGAGTATTTGTCACCCAAGTCGAAAACGACGCCGATTCCTTCTCCGCTGGCATCGACCTAAAATCAGGTAAAACTTTATGGCGAAAATCTCGCCCCAAAGGAGCCAACTGGACCTCTCCCACTGTTTTGAAAGGCACAAAAGGAGAAGAACTCGCGGTCCTCCAGTCCGGCAAAGGTTTGCTCGTAGTGGAACCCAAGACGGGAAAAGATCGCTGGAATTACGCAGAAGGAGCTTCCACGATTCCTTCCACGACGGTTATGGGAGACAGCCTCTTCATTCCATCCAACGGTCTCACTGCAGTCAAATCCCGCGAGGACGGACGTTCCCACACCCAGCTTTGGCGGGCCAACAAACTCGCCCCCGGCACGGCCAGTCCCGTAATCTCGGGGAGTAGGATTTACGTATTGAATAAGGCCAATGTCCTTACATCGGCCAACCCCTACAACGGTGAACTCGGTTGGCGTCTTCGATTGAAGGGACCCTTCAGCGGATCTCCCGTGGCAAACAAAACGCACTTCTACGTCTTCAGTGAAAATGGATTGGGACAAGTGGTCGACCTCACCGGGGACGAGGGGAAAGTGGTCTCCACCGTCGATCTCAAGGAAACAATCCTCTGCACACCCGCAATTTCGGGCAACGCCCTCTACCTCCGCTCCGACGCCCACCTCTGGAAGTTCGGTGGGTAGTTAAGTCTACATTCTGATTTTTAAGCCTGGGATTCGTCGACGAATGCCTTCCACGCCTAGTCGAGTTGCGGAGCTTTGCCAAAGATAAACCTCCTGCAATTTCTCAAATTTTAGTAGCTTGCGAAGACCGGCGTCACCAACTTCAGTTCCACCCAGGTTGAGGTAACTCAAGTACTGCAATCGTGAAAGCGCCTCTAGACCGTCATCGGTAATCTTGGTCTCTCGAAAATCTAGACGAGTGATACGGGGAAAAGTTTTTAAGATTTCGAAACAATTGCTTGTCACCTGCGTTCGAGAAAGGTCGAGCTTGCAAAGATGCTGACGAAGTGGAGCCAACTTTGCGAGATCCTCATCGCCGGAGTTGACCGACTCGGCGAGGAAACGAACTTCAAGCAGAGGATTGCCGATCCCGATGGGACGAATCAAAGCACCTGACGACATCCTTACTTTATTTAGAGTTTCTTGCGGCAGAGGCTTCAAACCCATTGCCAATGCATTATAAGAGGAATGGTGGGCGGGAACGTAAGTAACTTCAGTCTTCACCTTTTCGGCAAACTTCTCGGTTCCGTCGGTCGCACCTACCCATGTTCCGAAATCGACACCTTGGGCAATCCACTTCCGAATGACTTCCTGCTGAGCAACGGTCAATGGGTCCCCCTTCGGCGGCATCACGTCGTCGTCGTCCGACGGAAGTATGATTCGTTTGTAAAGAGGACTTTCACTAGGGTGATTTGGGGCAATCACCTTGCCGTCGTCGCTACCATGAAGGATATGAGCGATGCCGTCCAAGCGAAGGCCGGCTTTAGGTTCCTTGGTTCGGCCGTTTTGTTCAAAAGGAGCCTTGTGGCACTCGATGCAGCGATCCTGCAATATGGGTAATACCTCCTTTTGGAAATCTATCTGACCGAACGCAGACGCAGCGATAAATGAAAGAGGTAAAAACGATAGGTTACTGATGCTCACGAAACTCACATTAAATCATATAAGGAAGAATACGAGTTTCGTTTGAGCAGTTTCATTAAAAATCTTAAAACAAGGAAATCCAAGATTACGCTTGGAAAAGAGAGCAACCCCACATTTGCTGAACCAACCTTTCGATAACAACCCAAGAACAACAATCATGAGCAATAAGACGCTTTCCCTTTCGGCCTCCCTCATCGTGGCCCTATGTATCAACGCCATGCCCTCGGCATTTGCAAAAAAGGGTTTCTCCTGGAAGGACGAATCCGGCAAACACGTCGACCTGCAAAAAAACGGAAAGAACATCGCCCGCTACGTCTATGAGCGCATGGACCCAAAAGACCGCGAACTTACCTACAAGCCATTCCATCACGTCTACCAGTCCGATGGCAAAGAGTTCCTCACCAAGGGTCCCGGGGGACGTTACACGCACCACCGTGGCATATATTTCGGGTTCTCCAAGTGCACTGCGCAAGACAAGGACGGCAAGAAAGTCGGCATAGACACGTGGCATTGCAAGCGAGGCTACCAGACTCACGAAAAGACCATCTCCCAAGAAGGTGGAGACAAAGCCGTACAGAAAGTAGAGATCGCATGGCGGATCGACGATGGAACTGTTTTCGCCACCGAGCATCGCCAGCTTACCTTCTCTCATCGCGACGACGGCTCCCTGCAAGTCGACTTCGAATCCAAGCTCAGTACGACTCAAGAGAAAGTCGGTCTGGACGGCGACCCTCAGCACGCCGGATTCCAGTTTCGCGCTTCCAATGAAGTGGCCTCGAAAACCGCAAGACAGACCTACTACGTACGCCCGTTCGGCGGGAAGGATGCAGAAGGCAAAACGAAAAACTGGCCCGCCAACAAGGACATGAAGGATGTTGCCTGGAAGGGGCAAAGCATCGTCGTTGGGGGAGACCGCTACTTCACTCTTTATCTTGATCATCCATCCAACCCGAAACCATCCTTTTACAGCGAGCGCGACTATGGACGCTTCGGTTCCTACTTCAAGACGGAGATCACCCCCAGCAAGCCCTTGTCCATAAAATATCGCCTCATAATCAAACAAGGCGAGCGAACCGCGAAAGAATGCGCCGCACTCAGCAAGGAATTCCTGAATTAATTGAATTCGAACAAAGCATAACTTGTGAAAAGCCGTATTCATGCATTTGCTTTCTGCATAGGTTTCTGCACCTTCATAAGTGCCGAGGAAAGACCTCCCAATTTCGTCGTAATTTTCTGTGACGATCTAGGTTACGCCGATCTTGGTTGCTTTGGCTCAAAGAAAATCAAGACCCCTAATCTGGATCGCATGGCGTCCGAAGGCATGAGACTTACAAGTTTCTATTCCACCTGCAGCGTGTGCTCGCCCTCCCGCTCCAGTTTGCTGACGGGGTGCTACCCAAGACGCGTAAACATGCACGTAAACGACAGAAACCTCTGCGTTTTGTTTCCTGCCGACAAAAAGGGATTGAACCCCGAGGAAACCACAATCGCGGAAACGTTGAAAGCCAAGGACTACGCCACCATATGCGTAGGCAAATGGCACGTAGGCGATCATCCGAAGTTCCTGCCTCACAACCAGGGCTTCGATTCTTATTTCGGTATCCCGTATTCGAACGACATGAACCGCAAGGAGGTGCCCTTGCCTCTTCTAAGGAATGAAAGAGTCATCGAATCTCCCGTAGATCAGCCGATGCTCACGCCGCGATACACCAAGGAAGTGGTGCAGTTCATATATCGCAATAAGGACAAGCCGTTCTTCATATATCTACCGCACACCTTTCCCCACGTTCCTCTTTTTGCCAGTTCTCGATTCAAGGGGAAATCCGCCCAAGGACGTTATGGAGACACCATCGAGGAAATCGACTGGTCGACGGGAGAAATACTAAAAGCTCTTAAAGACACCGGAGTAGATGAAAACACTTTGGTTCTATTCACCTCGGACAACGGTTCACAGCAAAAGGGCAGCAACTCTCCCCTCCGCGGACGAAAAGGGCAAACTTGGGAAGGCGGGCAACGCGTACCCTGTGTGGTGAGATGGCCGGGCAAGATTCCCGAAGGTTCCGAAAGCTCCGAGATCGTTTCCACTCTCGATCTCCTTCCCACCTTTGCCAAGCTAGCCGGAGCCCCCTTGCCCGAAAAGACCATCGACGGGCATGACGCTAGCAGCATTCTGCTTGGCGAAAAAAAAGCCAAGTCCAAGCACGAGGCATTCTATTATTACCAAATGGACCAGCTTCAGTGCGTGCGTTCGGGAAAATGGAAGCTTCACCTCCCCCTCGACTCCAAGAAGCGCAACTGGGGCAAACCCGAAGGCAAGACGCTACAGCAACTTTACGATCTTGATGCCGACATCGGGGAAACTAAGAATGTATCCGTCGACCATCCAGAAGTAGTCCAACGATTGCTTGCACTCGCTGAGAAAGCGAGGATGGAGCTAGGCGACACCAATAAATCGGGAAAAGGTCAACGCGAGGCGGGTTTGGTGGAGAAAGCTTCGCCCAGGCTATTGCAGGTTCCGAATTGAGGAAGTCGCCTCTCTATTCATGACACCACTCCTGCTGGCCTTCGCCGCGGGAGCCCTTTACGGGATTTCCGCCCTTTTCTGCAAGAGAGCCCTGGATACGGGTGCGGGCACTTTTCGTTCCTTGGCCTACTCGAACTGGCTCATCACCCTCATATTCATCCCTTACCCGTTTCTGTCCGAGCAAGCGTTCACTTATTCGACTCTTCAAAACGGCTTCCTCGTCGGTGTCCTATTCTTCGCCTCGCAGACTGCCTGCTTTCTCGCCTTGCGTCGTGGCGAAGCTTCCGTAATCACGCCCATCCTTGGATCGAAATCACTCTTCGTCGCCGTATTCCTTGTTCTTCTCGGCTTCAAGGACACCCTGCCCTCGCAAACTTGGTGGGCAGCCGGGCTCGCAGGAATCGCCGTAGGTCTTCTTGGTTGGCCCGCAAAGAACTACCGGCCGTCACTGATCGGCCTCGGTCTCGCCGTCATAACCGCCGCCGGATTCGGCCTCACCGACGCGCTCGTCCCGCACTTCGCCAAGACTGCCGACCCCTTTCATTTGCTCTTCGTCATGGTGGCGACCGTCGGCATCCTTTCGGTCTTTCTCTTACCCTTCAGCAAAGGACCTTTTCTCGGTTGGCGGAAAGAAGCCGACAAATGGCTCTTGCTGGGCAGTATCCCTATGGCCTTGCAAGCGATGCTTATGTCAATCGCCATTGGCTTTTTCGACGTACCCACCGAAGCCAACGTCTTTTACGCCTCCCGGGGCTTATGGAGCATCCTGTTCGTGGCTTGCCTCGGATCCTTCATCGGAATCAGCGAGGGGAGAGCCCCAAAGGGAGTGCTCGTTAGACGTTTCCTTGGCGCCGCTCTCCTAATCGCAGGAATTTGGCTGGCGCCACCGAACCCTTGAAGGGTAAATCTTTGGCTCAGTGCATTTCCACCGAGCAGGTTCCCAGACCTCCCTGAAAGTAGTTGAACCGAACGTTAGGGTGCTCGGCTAAAAGGGACATCGGGACAGCACTGTCGGCGATCCCCTTTGAAATCATCAAGGCAGTAAGGCGTTGACCGAGCGGGTTGTCGTGCGTGCCCGCCTGCCAAATGGATACTCGTTCGGCCCGCCAGGTTTCCTGCGGCCCGACTGTGATCGCCTGTTGAGGGACCATGGTGACGTTTCCACCTCCCGAGGTGCGGGCATTTTGGGAAAGAGTGATGGGATGCAACTCGACGATGCGGGTAGCCAGCATTCGGTATTCCTCGGGACTCGGCGGGGCGTCCGCATGGGCGCCTTCGCGACGAAAGGGATCGTTGAAAGCCCAATGCTTTACGTCTCCCTGCCCTCCCTGCATGACTACGCAACGGACGCCATCCCAGCTTTCGCGGAATGGCGAAACGTCCGCCTTCGGAAAATGAAGGTTGTGCTCGGGAGGGCGAAGATCCTCACGGATAAGATCAAAGCACAATTCACGATCCGCCTTTTCGAAGGATAGAGGGTGATCCACCGAGACCTCCTTGCCGTCCTCGTACCATTCGTCCATGCCCCAGAAGTGAGCATCCTTCAGGGAAATTTCGAGTTCGTTGACCAGTCTGGCCACAAGAGGTAATTGCTCGGTCGGACCGATGGGTCCGCAGATCCCAGCGGGGTTATCGGGCGTTGCCTGCTTCCAAACCTCGACGTACTCCAGAGCCTCAGCCAAGTAAAAGTCCTCCAAGGTGTCGTACATCCGCACCTCGAAACCTTCGCGAGACAATTCGGACAAATCCTTCTCGGTCAGCTTTGCGGCGTCGTTGATCAAATCGTCCTCGAGCGTGGTGTAGTCCCACCAATCCGGAGCTATGCAACTTTGCTTACGTGGCATGATTCAAGTTCCTTTCGTATTCTTCGTTTACATGGCAATAATCAGGAAGAGCTTCAAGCAGCGGGTCGACTTCCTCGGAAGTAAAGCCGGGATGATGATGCCTGCGCCAACCCTCGGCACGTTCAAAACATTCAGACAAAGTGCCCACTTCGCGATCCAATTCCTCCATCTTGGCCAAGTAGGAATCCAGACCTTGGCTGGCGTCCAGCCAAGACCTTTGGCTCTCGTGGGCGGCAAGCGCGCTGAGCTTGTGTTCGGCGACAGATGCGACGTCCACGAATAAACCGGCATCCACTTTCCTTCGAAGGTTGTCCCTCAATCCGTAAGGCATGGCATGGTAGACCGTGACTTCCTTGTAAGGTGGCTCGATGGGAGGATCCGTCTCAAAATTGGGCATCGAATGCGTGAACGCGGCCGTCACGGCCAGCCTGGAAACGTTTACGTGGTCCTCCATGTAATCTTGGGGAGAATGCGTGAGCACGACGTCGGGAGCCACCTCGTGAAGGATGGCGGCAAGCTTACGCAGGTGTCCTAGATCATATAGGATTTCCAAGTCGTTGGAAAAGTCGGGATGCCAAGTCGCACCAAGTAATTCCGCAGCTCGTTGGGCTTCATCGCCACGAACTTGGGACGTTTCCTCGGCATTCATCTTTTGGCTTCCGCAATTCCCGGAGGACATGTTCAGGTAATGAGTCTCCCAACCAGCTTGCTTCAATAGATGGAGCGTCCCCCCCATCATGAACTCGACGTCGTCGGGATGAGCCGCGACGGCTATGGCGACTTTTGCGCTCACGCCCGCATCCTAAAGAGCATGTATCAACGAAACAACAGTGTAACAGTCGAGAAGAGTCATCAATGAAGCTAGTTCGGAGCTCATGCTATTAAATTGTTGCTTTGGTTCGAAGTATTGAGGGCATGTGGAAACATTATAGCAAGTAAAGCTAAAGCTAGGTCAATCAGATTGACCTTCAAGAACAAAGCTTAACCCAAACATGCTTTTGACTGGCCAATCACTCCTGAACAGACAAGTTCACGACATGAGTAAATTCTTAATCTTAGCCTGCGCGGCTTTCGCCTCAAACGGATTCGCTTCACATGCTTACGCCGAGGATTGGCCTGCATGGAGAGGGGCATTGGGCGACGGCACCGTCAGGGATCCGAAAGCACCCGTCGACTGGAAGTTACCTGAGAATCTCGTTTGGAAAACACCTATCAATGGCAAAGGACACGCCTCGCCGATCATCATCGGGGATCAAATATACGTCGTCGCAGTCATAGAGGAAACGGAAACGCGCGAATTGCTCTGCTTGGATCGAAAAAGCGGGAAAGAACTGTGGAGGAAGATAGTTTTGAAATCTCCTTTGGAAGGGGTCCATCGCCTAAATAGCCGGGCATCCAGCACGCCTTCCTGCGATGGAGAACGCATATACCTGAGTTTTCTGGACCAAAACCACATGTTCGTCGCCGCCTACGACCTCGACGGCAAGAAACTGTGGGAAGTTCGCCCGGGCGTATTCTCCAGCATCCACGGCTATTGCTCTTCCCCCGTGCTCTGGAAAGACAAGGTGATCGTAAACGGCGATCACGACGGCCCAGGCTATCTGGTCGCCCTCGACAAGAAGACCGGCAAGACGATTTGGAAAACCGATCGCCCCAACAACACCCGCAGCTACTGCACCCCGTTGCTGCGAACCATAGAGGGTCGCAACCAGTTGATACTTTCGGGCAGTCTCTGTGTCGCCAGTTACGACCCCGACAACGGAAAACAACACTGGATCAGTGACGGCCCAACTCAGCAATACGTCGCATCCCTAGTCTACAACGGCGACCTTCTGTTCATGACCTGCGGTTTTCCCAAGCGCTTCATGCAGGCCATCCGTCCCGACGGTTCCGGAAACGTAACCAAGACTCACGTAGTGTGGCAAACGACCAAGGGATGCTCCTACGTTCCCAGCCCGGTTGCCATCGGGCCCTACTTCATCGTGGTGGCCGACAACGGAGTAGCCAGTTGCTTCGAGGCCAAAACAGGAGAGAGATTGTGGATGGAAAGGCTCAAGGGCGGTCACAGCGCCTCGCTCCTCAAGGCAAACGGCCTAGTGTATTTCCTGTCCGACCAAGGCATCATGACCGTAGTAAAAGCGGGCCCGAAATTCGAAATCGTGACCGAAAACATGGTGGGAGAAAAAACCTTTGCTACGCCTGCTTTTTCAAATGGACGCCTTTATGTTCGTGGCGTAAATCATCTTTTTTGCATCAAAGGATAAGGAATTCAATGACCCATCTCAAAATAAAATTCAAAATGAAGATTAGCGCCGCCTTGCTACTAGCAGGAGTCCATATCCTCCACGCGGCCAAACCCGGCAATGCCAGCACCGATCCGAAAGAAGCCGCCAAGGACCCAGACTTCGCCATCCAAGGCGAATACGCCGCATCCCCTGCGATTGGAAAAGGTAGTGGCGGTTACGGTCTCCAAGTCGTGGCTCTTGGCGACGGGAAATTTCAAGCTGCCTTGTACAATGAAGGTCTCCCAGGCAGCGGAGCCGAGAACAAAGAGTTCGTCTTGCTCAACGGTGAAACGAAGGACGGCAGGACCACCTTGAAAGCCTCAGGCGGCGAAACAGTGGTCATTTCAGGCAACACCGCCACCGGAACCAAGGGCGACGAAAAACTGTTCGTCTACGACCGCGTGAACCGCAAGAGCCCTACCCTTGGCAAAAAGCCATCCAAAGGCGCCAAGATACTCTTCGGCGGCAAAGGCGCCGACCGCTTCTCCGACGGCAAGAAACTGGACGGCGAATTGCTCAAGGAAGGAGTCGTATCGATGGACTCCTTCGGCGACTTCACCCTCCACCTCGAGTTCCGCACTCCCTACAAGCCGAAGACCAAACCAGGCAGCCAGGACCGTGGCAACAGCGGCGTATACATATTCAACAACTACGAGACCCAGATCCTCGACTCCTTCGGAATCAAAGGAGAGTTCAACTTCTGCGGAGCACTTTACAGGAACAAACCTCCCGCAGTGAACATGTGCCTACCTCCCTTAACTTGGCAAACATACGACATCGAATTCACCACCCCGCGCTTCAAAGACGGTAAAAAAGTCAAGAACGCACGCATAACCACCCGGCACAACGGCGTGGTTATCCACGACGACTACGAATTGCACAAGGGCACCGGAGCCGGCGGCGGACGACCCGAAAAAGAAAAGGGCCAAATCCACCTGCAAGGACACGGCAACCCCGTACGCTTTCAGAACATCTGGTTGGTGGAAAAGTGAGGTCAAGAAAACGATTCGGACAACTCGAGACTAACTAGACTTAGCCCCGCCAAAAAGACCTTTTGCAAACGGCTTACCTGTCACGCATCACACGTTGTTGAGCCGGGACACTTAGTCCACTTTCGGGAAGCCACTCCTTGATTCCCTCGGGGTTGTCCTTGAACATTTTCTTAGCCACGGCGACTACGGTCTTTTCTCGCCCCAAAGCATCCTGCATTCTCAGGGCTTGCTCCATAGCCTGCCGGGGGTTCTCGCTCATGGTTCTGTAGGCGAACGCAGCTCGCGCGCCATCCATGATCGAATCTTCGGGCGCATTCGTTATCCATTCGGTAACCGATCCCAGTTGCTCCTGAGGCATAGCTCCTATTATTCGGCCAAGGGCGGGCCGGCGAAGATCCGGTTTCAAAGTATTCGCCCAAGTCAAGGCGGCGGTGGAATCCCTTTTCGCCCAAGGACCAAGCAATCGCTCGGTGAGTTCCTTGTTGAAGACCTTGGAATCCCGCATGCCATCGACCCACTCGGCAGCGGCGGCAGGGTCCTTTTTAGCCCACTCGTGAGCAACGCGACCGACAACACCTCCGTTTACTCGTTTATCATCCATATTCTGACGCACCCAAGCTGCGGCGGCTTGGGGATCGCGATGGGCCATTCTGCCGGCGGTGTGCTCGAACATCCAATTCTTCAAATGAGGTTGATCCCGATTGGAACTAATCCATTCCGCAGCCATAGAAGGATCTTGGTTGACGGCTCGCCGTATGGCGTCGTCCAAAGCGGCGCCCGAAAATCGAGCGTCCGAGGTTTCGCCGGTCATACTCGTGGCCCAATTCAACGCTCCCTGAACGCCGTACTGTTCCGCATACGACTCTCCGACCACGCTGACCAACCTGTACTTCAATCCGTCGTCCTCAAGGTTGGCTACAAACTGGCCGGCTCCCTCCAAGTCCACCCTGCCCCATCCACGCAACATTCCGTGATAGAGGCCGTAATCGGTCTTCTCTCGCGAAGTCACGTAATCGAATGCAGCTTGCGGGTCAGATTGAGTCCATCCGGAAATAGCCCAGACGTGAGCGTCGCCGACAGAGTGATGGTCAGGGTTATTATCCATGTAATCGAAAACGGCCTTGCCGTCGACTTTTCCCCAAGCGTGCATGAATAGACGAAAATTGTTGTCGGTATGGTAAGCGCGCGGAGTGTTTTCGAATACGCTGAGCGCATCTTTGGCGTTTTCAGGGGTTAACCGAGACAGCATGTCGGCAATCGCCCGATTCCGGGAGACTAAGTTATCACTCTGCAGAGCAGAACCGAGCTTTTTCCGAATTTCTTCTCCATCCAGAGGGGGCAGGTCATTCGGATCGACGTCAAATTCAGAAATCATTTCCTGAGCTGTAAATATTCCCCAATCAGTCTTGTCTTGTCGGGAAAACTGCGAAGGAGACAAAGGATCTTTTGATTCCCGATTTGAATCTGAACTAGCTAGAGAATCGAATTCGGTTGATGCCCCAGAGTCCAATTGATCACCCCCTGCTGAGTGGTGGGATTCCTCTCTCTCAAGATAGCCCAGAAAATATCCAACGCTACCAGTCGCCAACAACACTGAGACTAAGAGAACCTTGTTCGTCATTACAAAATACTAACAGCGTGTAAACAAGTTGGCTAAATTCGGATTAAAAAAAATATCTCATTTAAATAAACTTTACACCAACGGTAAGTCGACTTGAAACATAAGCTGAAGGGAAGAAAAGATCTGCAAACTCAAGTCTTTGCCAATTCTCTAAATCCATTGCTGTTTCAAAGGGAATATTTTAGGAAAACCTCTATCAGGTTAATCTCCTTAAAGGCATTCACGGACACGTTGCTCTAAGAGGTCGACAACGACTGGATGCTCCCCCAACGGTTCGGTCAAAAATATTCGCAAGTCGTCCCTGTCTCGTCGCGCCTCTTCGCAGATCATCTCGACGTCACCCCCGGTTCCAGCATGCCTCCCCGGTGAAAGAAAAAGCAAGGCAACCACAATGTCGCCCGCCGGCACCACATTACGATCCTGCAACAAGTCAACTAAGAGGGGATCATTGAAGTCGTATTCAGGTTCGGGTCTTCGCTCCATCGAGCAACTCGCAAGACCCGCAACCTTGTTGCCGAGAAAGGACTCGGCAATCTCGACTACCCGCTCTCGAACCTCGTTAACAACTATTGCGGGGGTTCCATGATCGACAAGGGCGATAAAAGGACGTCGCAATCCCTCCCGTTCCACGACCTCCCCAACTCTATCCTTAATAACTGTGGCCAAAGCTTCGGCGCCATCACCATTCCCGAACAACGGAGAGGCTATCTTGACCTTAAGGTCTTGATAGTTGTTGCGAAAGGCTTCCAATTTCTTAGGGAGCCAATCCACGATAGCTAGACTGGGCCCAAGAAAAAATGGCAAGATGAGAAAATCTCGTTGTCCCAAATCCAGCAATTCCTGCATCGACTCCAAGAATACACGAGCGGGTCGACAACCCAAGTGGGAAGCGTCCACTTTGTCCGAGTGAAGTAAACCTGCGGCACGAAAATCAAAATTGGTACGAAATGCCAATTGATCGGCGACTCGCCGAAGTGCCAGAATGGCGTCCGGCTTCAAGGAACCATTATCGACCAAAATACAAACCGGTGATTTCTCGAACGTTTTCTCGTTGACGAAGTCCATTTAAGGGGGATAGTTGGTTTTCCCAGCTGAGATATGGGAATCTCTCAGTATTAAATTGTGGCGGAAAGTATAATTATGAAAAAAATAAAGTTGTTGGTAGTATCTGGAATTTTGGTCGGGTTTTCGTTTGGTTGTTCCAAGAAGGAGGGACCGAACCCTGAAGACACCGTACTCATTAAGAGTGGTGGGCGCAACACTTTCATGAATGGAGACGGAACTGCCGGAAGATTCGGTGAAGACGATTTTGCCAATGGCGGCGATGTAATCAACAACGAGTTGGGAGACGAGGGACTTGTCCTTCAAAACAGCTCTTGGGGAGATGAGGATGTCCTCGAGGGCGCCGAACGACCATTCGAGGCCATTTACTTTGGATTCGACCAATACAACGTCGGTCAAGAGGAGAGGCCTAAATTGCAGCAAGTAGCCGAGTTCATGCAAATCAATCGTGATGCTCGCATACTTATAGAAGGTCACTGCGATTGGAAAGGCACCCCGGCCTACAACAAGGCGCTCGGCGATCGACGAGCATCCAGCATCCAGCAATATCTGATCGACCTCGGGTGCGATGCAAGTCGCATCGACGTAAGGTCCATGGGTGATGAAGCTGCGACGCCAAACGCCGATTCCTCAACGGCAAGCCTAGAACGGAAAGCTCAATTTCTCGTCCAAAAGGACAGCTAGTTTCCTCCAGTCATGAAAATACTTAACGCGTTCTGCCTCCTTTTAATGGTCTTCTCTTTTGCAAGCTGCAAAAAAAACACCGATCCCGACTCAACCCTGAACCGTGGTGGAGCAGGCGGTGAGAATGGGGACGGTTTCAATTCTGGTGCTGACGACTTCGCTCAAGGAGGCGATCTGATCAACAATCCATTGAATGATGATATTTTGTCTCAGCGAAATCCCAATCTCGCAGCATTCAGCGATCCGAACAATGTAATAAGACCTTTCGACCCCGTTTACTTCGGATTCGACCAGTACAACCTGGCGGCAGCAGAAAGATCCAAAGTCAAGGAGGTCGCTGACTTCATGCAACAATCTCCCCAGGCTAGTGTAATTATCGAGGGATACTGCGACTGGAAAGGAACTCCAGAATACAACAAGTCCCTCGGAGACAGAAGGGCTTCCACAGTTAAGAATTACTTAGTGGATCTTGGTTGTGACGCATCTAGAATTGAGGTCATTTCCATAGGGGATGAAAAATCAGTTCCGAATGCATCTGCAAGTGAATCGAAAGCGGATCGTAGGGCTCAGTTTCTTATACTCAAGAATAACTAGGCTGGTGAATCCGTGGCAAGTCGAGCCGATACCAGATTACTATTACCTCTCGGCCAAATCGAGAAAGAATTTCTCAAATGCATCTATAGCTTTCTTCATTATGCCTAGGTGAAAACTCTCGTTCGGGGCATGCAGATTGTCTTCGTTGGTAAAGAGACCGATCAGCAAAGAATCCAATCCCGCCACCCTCTTGAGATCACAAATTATGGGGATACTGCCACCCTCTCTAAGGTAAATGGGATGAGTTCCAAACGCTTCTTCGATACGATTCTCTGCTGCCGCGAAAGCTTTCTTGAGCAACGCTGGCGACTCAAGGTCAGCACCCGGTTTCCCGGGCGGAACCACGACATAGGGGTCTCCCCCACCCGTAACGGTAACTTCAATCCGAACCTGAGGCGGGCACTTGCTCTCGATGGCTTCCTTAACCAGCTTCGTGATCTCTTCCGCCGTTTGATTAGGCACCAAACGACAAGTGATTTTGACGAATGCCTCGCTGGGAATGACGGTCTTTGAGCCCTCACCTTGGTAACCACCGCCCATACCGTTGAATTCAAGAGTCGGCGCAAACCGAAGAGATTCCAAGGGGGAATAGCCCTTCGGGGGGTGAAAATGTTCGACCCCGAGAAATTCGGCATACTTGCTTTCGGTTAATGGCATCTTCATCAATTCTTCCCGTTCCCACTCTTCCGGCTTTTGGACCGCATCGTAAAAACCGGGAATACTGACACATCCATCGGAGTCGTGAAGGGATGCGCAAATCTCAGCCAATGCCTGCAGGGGATTTAGCAACGGACCTCCGTGTACGCCAGAATGCAAATCTTGTTTTGGTCCAATCACCTTCACCTCAAGGGCCGTGAGCCCCCGCAATCCGGTAGTCACTACCAACTGCTCGTGACTTGGGCTACCGGTGTCCGAAACCAGAACCATGTCGCCTGTCAGTTTCTCTTTGTTTTCGTTAAGAAAACCGCTGAAGCTCGGGCTTCCGATCTCTTCCTCGCCCTCAATCAAGTAGGTGATGCGAAGAGGCAAGTCGGGATATTTTTCAAAGACCCTCGCCAAAGCGGCCATATGTACGATTTGCGGACCTTTGTTGTCGGCGGCTCCTCGCCCGTACAAGCGACCATCGCGAATCTCGGTTTCGAAAGCAGGACTCTCCCAGAGATCAAGAGGATCGGCAGGTTGAACATCATAATGACCGTAGATGATCAGATGTGGCCAAGAAGGATCTCCGCGAGTGCCGAGAACGACAGGATGGATAGGCGTCTCGACGATTTCGACGGCAAAGCCTAACTCCTTGAGGCGGGCAACGGCAAATTCACGGGCGGAGGCTACCCCTGATACAAAAGTGGGATCCGCGGAAACGCTGGCGTGAGAAACATACTCGCTGAGAGCCCGAGCGGGATCGGAAAGAAGGGACATGGGTGTTCGGTTGAAACCAATTAAGGGTTAGGTTTTTCGCCACGAGAAGCTTTTGCTTCGCGATAAAGGGCCAAGGCGCGATCCATATTGCCTTGAAGAAATGCTATGCGATTGCCCGAATCGGGATGAGTGGAGAGAAACTGTGGCATTCGACTTTTGGACTTGGATTGCATTTTTTTCCAAAAACTGATTGCTGCTCGGGGATCGTATCCAGCCATCGCCGCATAATAAATCCCGCGATGATCGGCCTCGCGTTCTTGGGATCGGCTGAAAGGCAAAGCCACGCCAACGGTAGCACCTGCTGCATAAGCGCCACGAGCGATTTGTCTGTTCGTCTTATCCTTTTTCCTCATAGCCACGTCAAGAATTGCTCCCCCAAGAGCCAAGCCCATCGCCTGCGACATTCTCTTGTTACTGTGACGGAAGGCAACATGCGCGATTTCATGACCGATTACGGCAGCGACCTCGTCCTCGTTTCCATCCGACAAAACAATCAACCCGCTATTAACCCCTACCTTGCCACCGGGCATGGCAAATGCGTTAGGTTCAGATTTATCAAAAACCACGAATTCCCACTCGGTCCCCTGAATATCGACCTCCGCAACATCAGTTATCCGCTTGCCTATACGCTGAATCATCCGGTTGTGAGAAGTATTGGTCGAGACTTTCTCCTTCTTTTTCATCTGATTGAATTGGTTACCCGCCTGCTTGGCCAAACCTTCATCCGATAAAACGGCGGCTCCGCAGCCACCAAAAACAAAAGACAAATGCGTAAGAACGAGGGAACAAAACAAAGGTGAAAATTTCTCAAACATCAGATAAATAATTAAACAAGTTCAAGTTTAGGCCGAAATTCCTTTCTCGCAAGGTCTTTCCCGAGATTTCCAGCAGTTGCCTTATTAGTGGCGGAAGTGACGCGACCCAGTAAAGACCATAGCCATGTCGCGTTCATCGGCGGCGGCGATCACCTCATCGTCACGAACGCTGCCACCCGGCTGAATCGCGGCGCAGGCTCCTGACTCGGCTGCGGCAATTAATCCATCTGCAAAAGGAAAGAATGCATCGGAAGCCACGATCGAGCCATTTAGGGGCAACCCTGCCTCCCCTGCCTTCCAAACAGCGATCCTAGAACTATCCACACGGGACATTTGCCCCGCTCCGATGCCCAAGGTTCTCTCCAAACCCGCGTAGACGATCGCATTGCTCTTCACATGTCGAACTACTCGCCAACCGAACAGCAAGGCTCGCCACTCTTCCTCTGTAGGCTCTCTCTTGGTGGGAACAGTATAGCTTTTCGGATTAATGCGTTTTTGATCTCTATCTTGAGCGAGAAACCCACCGGGAACGGTACGAATTTCCTTTAGCGTCTCAGGACCGAATCCGGCTCTGGAAACCAGCAAGCGCAAGTTCTTCTTCTTGCCGAATATCTCTTGGGCTTCGGCGGTAAAGCCAGGGGCAATGATAACCTCGCAAAAAATATCGGCTATCTTTGAGGCCAAGTCTTCGTCCAGAGTGTTGTTGACAACGATAATGCCTCCAAAGGGAGCTTGCCTGTCCGTTTCATAGGCGAGATCCCATGCATCAGTCAAATGGTCGGCACAAGCTACGCCACAAGGATTGGTATGCTTCAGAATAGCTACCGTGGGACGCTCGAATTCACCAATCAAATAGGCGGCTGCAGAAATGTCCAGAATGTTATTATAGCTCAATTCCTTTCCTTGAAGTTGATTGAAATGCTCCATAAAAGATCCATATAGAGCCGCTTGCTGGTGAGGGTTCTCCCCGTAACGCAAGGACATCGCCTTCTCAGAATCGACAGAAAGAACTTTTGGGAAGCCCGAGATCGAATCAATATCAGGTTCGTCCGCCTCTTGCATGGCTTGTTCGCTCAAGTATTCGGAGATGGCGCCATCGTATTCGGCGGTCCTACAAAAGACCTTGAGGGCCAATTCGGAACGCAAGGCCAACAGAGCCTCCTCGTCTTGCGCCTTGAGCGAATCGAGCACACGACTGTAGTCACCCGGATCACAAACAACCGTAACGTCGCGGTGGTTCTTTGCTGCGCTACGGAGCATGGAGGGACCACCGATGTCGATCTGCTCGAGCGCCTCAGCCAAGGTCACGCTGGGCTTAGCCACGGTTTCCTCAAATGGATACAGGTTCACCACGACCAATTCGATCATCTGAATGTCGTGAGCCTCGGCGGCTTGGCGATGATCCTCATTGTTGCGCAAACAGAGCAAACCGCCATGAATCTTGGGGTGAAGAGTCTTTACCCTGCCGTCCATCATTTCGGGAAACCCCGTATGATCGCTCACGTCGACGACATCTATGCCATCCTCCCGTAAGAGGTGGGCAGTACCACCGGTGGAAAGAATGCGAAAGCCGAGTTCATCCACCAAAGTCTTGGCAAAGGGTAGAACTCCCGACTTGTCGCTCACTGATATAAGAGCCAAACGTTGCATAATGCTTCTTGTGTAACAGGTGAGCAAAGGAGCAAGCGTTTTTCGTAAATAATCTTAAAGTTTCCGATATTTCACCATGAAAAGGATTGGCGTTACCTATTCCTTCAGTAATGTTTGTTTTTTTAACCAGAACGTTTCGTGACCCAAGAAACCATAGAACTAGAAGGCCTTCGTGTAGCTTTGGACAAACTCGTCCACCACTGCGAGAACGTAAACCTGCCCGACGCTCTATCTCACGCTTTCATTTACTTTTTAAGCATCCACAACCTCTCCGATAGGACCGTTACCATTCTTGGTCGTAAATGGGTCCTTAAAAACGATGATGAGACAACCACAGTAGTAGAGGGCGACAAGGTAGTTGGCGAAACCCCGGTCCTTACGCCCGGCGAAACATTCACCTATAACAGCTACCATATTACCCACATAGGCGCAATCGCTTCGGGTTCCTTTCATGGCATAGATGAACTAGGTAACAAAATTCGCGTGCGGATACCAGATTTTCGTCTCGAAATACCCGACGACATGAGATCCGACCCGACCCTTTCGTGAAACTCACGGACCTAAACCCCGGTGGCGGAATAGGTGCCAACAGCCTCTTGATTGAAGTTGGTCCCTTTCGCTTCGTTATCGACAGTGGACTGCATCCAAAGCTAGCAGGGAACAAGGCAATGCCCAAGTTCTCACTTGTTCAACGCAAGTCTCTCGATTTCATCGTTCTAACGCACTGTCATCTCGATCACTTAGGCTCCCTCCCCGTCCTCTCTCGAGAAAATCCTGACTCACCCATTCTCGCAACTCAAGCCACTCGAGCCATTGCTCGACGCATGCTCAGCAATTCGGTGGCAGTTATGAAACGCCAACGCGGAGAACTAAACCTGCCCGAGTATCCCCTGTACAATCGTGAAGACGTTTCCATTCTCAAGGATCGCTTCCAACTGCTAGACTTAGAGAAACCATTCGTCTTCGAAAAAGACGATGATATGCTCGAAGTGACACTCCATCACGCAGGCCATGTAGTTGGAGCAGTCTCCTGTTCCGTATCCCGTAATGGGGAAACCATTTTTTTTACGGGCGATGTTCTCTTCAACGACCAACGCATTTTAAAAGGAGCCAAGCCACCTCTGAACCATGTTGACATTCTTGTGATGGAGACTACCCGAGGACTAACTGCACGAGCTCCCGAAAAGCAACGCGAAGCCGAAATAGTTCGCGTGCTTGAAGACATACGAAAGACAATCAAGCGAGGTGGATCCGTTCTCATTCCGGTATTCGCTCTTGGTCGCATGCAGGAAATGCTAGTTGTTCTCGAAGAGGCCCGGCGTCGTGGTGCCATTCCTGCCTCACCCGTATTTTGTTCAGGCCTTGGAATGGACCTCGTAAATTATTTTCACGAAATATCCAAACAGAGTCACCAGATCAACTTCAGTCGAAAGGTGTTGAAAAGCCTAGGCGTTCGGCCCGTAGCCCGGCGGATAGAACCTGGACGAGAACCAAAGCAACCAGGCATATACCTTGTCAGCAGTGGCATGCTGGTGGAAAACACACCCTCCTACGCATTGGCATCAGGGCTACTGGGGAGTGACCGTAATACCATCATTTTCGTAGGTTACTGCGACCCCGACACCCCTGGCGGCAAGCTGCTCACCAAGCAAAACGGACAGGACTTCACATTCGAGGCGATTGACTACATTACACCCATCCGGGCTCGCATTCGCCAATACGACCTCAGTGGCCACGCCGACCGCGAGGAACTTTTGGCCCTCGCTAAAAAACTTGAACCCAAGACGATTTTCCTTCACCACGGCGACCCCGCGGCAAGGGATTGGTTTCGAGAAGCTCTCGCTGACTCCCCATCCAACGTCATAGACCCCGAACCACTTATGCAATATGAAGCCTGACCCAAAAAACCACGGTTCTCTAGAGGAGCAACTCGAACAAGTGTTTGTCCGCCCGTCCGGTCGCGAAGTCGATCAAATGCGGGAAGTCAGGCTTGAAACTGGAATAGCTCCTCATGCCAACGGTTCCGTACTCGCCTCCTTTGGTCACACCCAGGTCATTTGCGCTGCAATGATCGAGAATAAAGTACCCAACTGGATGCAACGCCAGAAAGTACAGGGCGGATGGCTTACCGCAGAATACGGGATGCTCCCCTATTCCACACTCACCCGTAAGGATCGGCCAATAAGCAGAGGTCGTCAAGACGGACGTAACATCGAAATACAACGCCTAATCGGTCGCTCTCTCCGAGCTGTACTTGACCTAAAGAAGCTACCCGAGAAAACACTCTGGATCGATTGCGACGTTCTACGTGCTGACGGGGGCACTCGAACAGCATCCATTACCGGAGCATGGCTTGCCGCTCGCCTTGCAGTAAACAGCTTGCTTGACAATGGGAAGCTCAAGGAAGACCCCATCCTCGATCACCTTGCAGCCATATCCGTAGGCGTCTACCGCAATCGCTGCGTACTCGACCTCGACTACCCCGAGGATCGTGATGCATCCGTCGATGCTAACGTCGTCATGACGGGCTCCGGCGAATTCGTCGAGGTACAATCCGCCGGAGAGGAAGCCACTTATTCCCGCAGCCAACTCGACGAACTTCTCACGCTTGCCGAAAAAGGTACCGTAGAACTCATCGACAAACAAAAGACAGTTCTGACCCAGCAATAATCGATTCCCGCCCGACGACCGACACTTCAGGAAATAGTCGAGTACTCTTCTTCGCATACACTCCCATCGAAACTCATAATCACTGGCCTTTTTACAAGGGTTGCCGACACTTCCTCGGGAACTTTCTCCTAAAAGTATCATGCTAGCTTTCTTGAAATGCTTGAAAGGACATGGTCGCCACAGGCTCGCATGGCTTGCTTTGGGAACCCTTGCATCGACAACAGTTCCAACACTTAAAGCTCAGGCCGAGCTTTCTGTCGACTTGCGATACAGGGCCACCCTTTTCGCGGATTACGGACTTTACGAAAAGAACAGGGAAGGGACCAACTCATCCGAACTTGAGCACGAGTTCCGGACCGACATCTCCTTGAGCAAGGAACGCCACCTTCTGGAACTCCGTCTTGGCCGCCACATAGTTGACGAAGCGGAGTTCAAGCGCAGCACCGACGAAGATGTCCATCGCATTCACCAAGCCTACTTGGATTTTTCACTTCTTGATTCGGACATGCTCAGCCTTCGCGTAGGTAGACAAGAGCTGAGCTACAATCGAGGCATCTTGATCGACGGCGACGACTGGGACATGGAAGGTAACACTTTCGATGCCCTGAAGTTTTATCTCGACGGATCGACGTGGGACTTGGATGTCCTCTACGGCCAATTGGCAAAGGATCGTCACAACCGAATTGCAGGCATAAATCTGGAAAGGACTTCCCCCATCCGAACCATCAACGAGTTCTACTTTTGGTATTTCGGCATAGGAGATGAACAGGACAGCTTGCCCCTCAGAGGGAGCCCGGAACTGGAGGTCTACAACTTCGGGACTCGCATGGAAGGCAAACTTTCCAGACCTCTGTTCTATCATTGGATGGTCAACTGCCAGACGGGAAAGATGCATAAAACCCGGACCAAGGATCTGCAAGCCTACAACCTCGTCGCCAACTTGGACTATTTCGTGAACCACTCTGTGGTGAGAAACGTCGGCATCGAATACTCCCTATCATCTGGCGACGACAGCAAAACACCTGGAAGACACGAAACCTTCATCCCCCCTTTCGCCAATCGTCACGTTCGCTCGGGAGCGATGGACTGGATGAGCATGATGAATGCGGACATGATCACCCTGTATGTGTTCGCCGACGTCCACCCGAAAATTGAGGCCCTGCTCGAGTTTCACCAATTCTACCTGAACTCACAGGATTCCGCTTGGTACTTGGCCGATCTTTCTCCCGCATGGTGGTGGGGTTCGAACGATTGGCCCGGCTCGACCGATGCGAGCAAGGACATTGGCTCCGAACTGGACTTGCACTTAAAATTCGGAAAAAAAACCAATCGTATTTTCACTGCCGGTTATTCCCTCTTTTTCCCGGGCAAGCTCATTACGAATTGGAGAGACCCCCATTGGGGATGGGGCGGAAACGACACAACCCAATGGGCCTATGTTCAGACTGAATTCAAGTTTTAGGAGGAAACCATGCGAAAACACTTTGCGACATTTGCCCTTTTGCTCAGCTCATTCGCCAGCCTACTTGGACAGGTGGAAAAAGGATCCGTTGTCGAAGTCGTCATAGGGAAAGCCGAATACAAATCGGGAGACCAAGTCCTACCCGTGACGAAAGGTCTCACCATCAATGACGGAGACACCATTGTCACGGGTCGCGGGCAAATGGTGATCCTTCGTCTGGAAAACGGCGGCCAGCTCGTGGTGTACGAGAAAAGCGAAATGACCATGAAGCCGATAGAGGGAAAGGCCGCCAAGTCCATCCTCGACCTAGATACCGGATTCCTCTGGGTGCGGGTACCCAAGCTGAAGAAGAATTCTTCCTTCAAGATCGATATGCCGGGAGCTAGCGCAGGAATTCGAGGGACTGCCTTCAGCGCATCCGTTACCGAGAAAAAGGAAAGCCAGGTGTGCGTTTGCGAAGGCGAAGTGAAGGTGACAAACCCCAAAGGAGAAGAAGCAGTACTGAAGCAAGGCCAACTGATCAAAGTCGGCTCAAACTCGCTCATGGGCAAACCGGGACGCGACCTAAAATTCCTCAAGCATCCAGCAAAAAGTACACTAAACTGTCTTAATTGCCACCAAGGCGGTTATTCGCGGGATAGTATTTATTAATAAAACCCATACAAGGATTTCACTCTCACTGACACGGAGATGGCTGTGGCGAAAGTTTGGTCTAGTTGGCAAACCTCGACAACGCGTACAAAGAGATATTCGAGTCCCCAAAAATAGAAGAGAATTGTCAAACTGACCATTTTTCGGATGTTCGAATGAGTTGACTCAGCCGGGCTTTTCCATACTTATGAAAAAGCCCCCCTTTTCCGTGCAGTGATTAAATCGAACCCATGTTGCCATTGGTTGTCTTTGGTACTTTGCTTACCCGCATACCTTAGTGCGGAGAAGCTTTATGTTGATTCAAACGCAAGTAACGCTCGAGCTCATTCTACCTCGGTTTTGAGAATTGAGTTAGATGAGATTACGAGCTCCGTGAGCGATCTTGATCACAAGATCGCCACGGAACGGGATCGCCGAACCTCGTTGCTTAATCGGATAAACGATCCGCGCAAACCTCTCCCTGCTCTCGCAAATCTTTACAAACGATTGGAGAAGCAAAACAAGCTGAAAAGGCTTCTAAAGAAACTGGAGCAGTCAAAAAAACCTGCACAGGAAAACAGGACAGAAGTAGTCGTTCCGGCTAAACTTCTCACCTTCTCCGCCTCTTCTGTAATCGAGGAGGAGCCCGCTCCAAAGATTTTCGCTCGAAAAGAAAGACCTACGATTAAGCGCGGAAAGTATTACCTGTTTCCATTTGCAGGTGCTTTATTTCCTAGCGATACCACTTACGAATCGGCACTGGGCGATGGTAAGCTTTCTGGTAACACTGGTGTCACGGCAGGTTTAACGGGCGGGAGACGATTCGAAAACTGGACCGGCGGTCTTTCTCTAGGGTTGAACCACTACAAATTCATCTCATTCAAAGATCATTCTTCCTTTTCGTCCAATTCCACGACCAGCAAGGGAGAATCCTACCTAATCAATCTATCTGGACGCTTGGAATATTCCGTGCCACTCTCCGAAGACTTTTGGTTGCGATTCGGAGGTAGTCTAGGCTTGGGGTACAGAGCAGAAGGAGGTGTTTTTTACTTTGGTACTGATAAAGTTCCATTAGAAACATCCAAAAAAACCGTTTTCTCATACGATGCCTTTGCCGGACTGAGCTATGCGCTCACCGAGCATTTGGAGGCGGGAATCGGGTATCGCTACTTGGGTGCCGGCAAACACGGAAACTTCGGAGCGTACGGTACTCATTCGATCGAAGTAGGTTTAGCCGGAGGCTTCTAGTTGAAAACCACTATCCTTCTAAACGCCGTCAACGGATGAATGGGTCGGACTTGAAGTATTTCAAGAAATCGCCCACATCGCAGTTGAGACAGAGGGCAGGCAAAGGCAACCATCCTTGCGAAAAAACGTATCTTGAAGACCTTGCTTGGATACTTTCTCGGAGTTCGCAACAAGCACGGCGTCTCCGAATCCCTCAGGGGCTTCAGGGAAAAGGACTTCTTGATTGGGTGAAGAGTTGACGGCGAAAAAGAGGCGTCTTGGCCCTTGTGACTTGTCCGCGTTTATTATGAGGGCTAAAGACATACCACCCTTGGGCATAAAAGACTGGTAATAACTTTTCGGGGGATGCTCGGCAGGACGCAGAAACTGACCGACCTCTGATAGGCGCAATGCAATCCAATCGCGGATATATTCATGATGCTCGGAACTCTTTTCGAGAAGGGAATAATCAAGGGCGTTGAGATCTCCACGAAGGTAGGTATTCCGAACTCCTTTTTTTGAGCGAAGAAAATCCTGCCCGGCCGAAAGCATGGGGATTCCGGGAGAGGCGAGTAGCACGGCGAGAGCGAGACGATGACGGCGGATGTCGAGCTCGGTTGGATTGGAGCCGTTTCTACGGGACCTTTCAGTAAGGCGGTCGATGAATGCGTAATCGTCGTGCGACTCGACATAGTTCACCGTCTGAGAAGGGCGAGCAGTACTGCTACCGAACGAGCCTTGAAGCCATCGAAGGACTGAGGCTGCGTCACCACTACCTCGAGCGTAATCGAGAAGTCCTTCCCGAAGATCATCTCCCCAGAGAGAATAACTCGTCTTCCTAATGACGTCCGGAAGCCGACCACGAAAACTCCATGGCTCGGCAATGAGATGAAGGTTTGGCTTTATCGGAAGAAGTTCACGCTCAATTTCGCGAAGAAAATCGATCCCGAGGAGTTCGGCGAGGTCCAGGCGAAAGCCGTCGACGTCAAAAGTTCTTACAAGATGCTTCAGGCTGTCTATCACGAGACGGCGAGCGGCGGAGGAAGTGTGCCTCAGGTCGTTGCCGCAACCGCTGTGATTAGTCAGACGACCGAACTTGTCCGTTGCGAAGTAAAGGCCCTTATCGAGGCGGGCAAGGTGATTGGGTACGCCGACGTGATTGTAAACGAGATCGAGGATGACGGCCATTCCTTTGTCGTGGAAGACCGAGACGACTTCTTGGAATTCTCTAATGCCGGATGCTTGCTCGGGGTTTAACGAATAGTGAGAAGCGGGAGCGAAAAAGTTGACCGGCATGTAACCCCAGAAGTATTCATCGACTGTCTCGGCATCTGGCTCGAGAATAGGTTGCAGTTCCACGGCGTTGGCTCCGAGTCGTAAAAGGTAGCAATCGTCCGAACTTATCCACTTGGAAAGACCCGAAAAGCCGAGACGCTCCGAGGGGGTGAGTTCGAGAGAAGCCTTTGCGAGCAAATCGCGAACATGAACCTCGACTATCACAAGATCTTCACGTGATGGAGAAACAAAAGGCTCGGTGATGAATGATTCTACTGTGCTTGGATCTAAAACGATGCCCGGACCGGCAGGGCCAACTGCAGCAAGGGCGTAAGGGTCGAGAACTTCGACGGATTGATTGAAATCTGTACAAGCCTCCTCATTTGAGCCCTGCACTTGGTAGGAATAAAACCATCCGGAAAGATCGTTTGGCAGGTTTACTTGCCAGGCTCCCGTTTCATCCTTGGCCAGAGAATGTGTTTCGCTAGGGAAGGAGGGAAGATTCTTAGAGAGATTAACGATTACCTCATTCGCCCTCGGAGCAAAAAGTCTGAAGCGAGTTTCCCCCGATTCCAAACGAACACCGAACCAACCTTCGGGAATCAACCGCTCGGCTAATTCATCGATTGATTCAGAAGCAAAGTCGGAAGGAATCGAAAAACGAAGAAGATCCCGCTGGGCTCGATCCTTCCGAAAGATGAAATTTCGTGCTCCCGGCTTGGATTCCTCGACGTTCGGAGCGTCTTCCGGCGGATTTATCCACGCTCCATCGCCATTGATGAACTTAAACGAAAAAGGAGCCAAGCTCGCCACTTCACCCCAAGGTCTCTCCAGTCCGAGAAGTCCGTCTTCTCGAGGAGTCAAAAGCCAATCATCATTAAGCCGGGCCTTTTCCCATTCGTTGAAGGGCGCTGCCAAAAAAGCTTTGGTGCCGGAACGAAGCAAGAAGGGATAAAGGATCGGCTCGACAAGAAACAGTGCCAGGTCACCTTGGCGAGCATAACCACAAAGAGATCCTCGCTCAGTTGGCGATAGCGGGAAAAACTCCCCTGCCCCATCATCTGACTGCCATCCCGATGGGAAATCAACAATGGGTTCGCCATTCCAATCTCGATCTAAAGCCACGAGCCCACAATCGCGAGATTCCCGCCAAATCCGCAAAACCTTATTTGCCATGTCATGCAACAATAGGGATGAGCCAATCTCGACAATCGAAAAATCTTTGCGGATAGGTAATAGAAACATAGTATGTGAGAAAATATGACGTCCCGAAGAAATGAGCGAGTGTTAGTGGCCTTGTCCGGAGGTGTAGACAGTGCCGTGGCGGCTTCCATATTAGTTGACGAAGGGCACGAGGTGGAAGGGGTCTACGTTAAGACTTGGGAACACGAAAAAGACGTGCTGGGCGATTGCCCGGGAGCAAAGGATCTTGCCGACGCTCAAGACGTAGCCGAATGTTTGGGAATTCCTTTTGAAGTCGTGAACTTCGTCGATTTCTATCAAGAAAACGTGGTCAGGCCAATGGTTCAAGGCTACAAAAGTGGCATTACTCCAAATCCCGATGTGACCTGTAACCGGCGAATGAAGTTTGGGAAATTGCTCGAGCACACCAATGAAAGAAGCTTTGAGGCTTTGGCCACAGGTCATTACTGCAGACGAAAGCTAACTGAGAACGGCCCCCCTCAGTTATGGGAAGGTCTGGACAAGAACAAGGACCAGTCCTACTTCCTCTCCCGCATCATGCCGAACCAACTGGCGGCGGCGAGATTTCCCTTGGGCGAAATCACAAAACCCGAGGTCCGCCGAATCGCGAAAGAGCGCAATATTCCCGTTGCCGAAAAAAAGGACAGTCAGGGAATATGCTTTCTGGGCAAAGTCAAGGTATCGGAATTCCTTGAGAGCTTTCTCGATGACGATCCTGGCGAAATTGCAACCTGCGATGGGAAAATAGTCGGCGAACATCGGGGTCTTCACAGATACACCCTAGGCCAAAGAAAGGGAATCGGCGTACCTTCGAACACCGAGAATCAAAATTTCGTCGTGGTCGGGAAAGATCCGGACAGCAAAAGGCTAATTGTTGCCTTTGAAGGTCTGGATGCCCCGGGGCTTTGGGGGCAATCCTTTCTAGTCGACGATTTGAGTTTCGTTGGCGAAGACATCACCGAGAGTCAAAAGCTATTGGCTAAACCTCGCTTTCGGGACCCTTCCACTGCGATTGACTTTCATCCATTTAACAACGGATCGGCAGAGGTTGTCTTCGAGTCACCGCAAAGAGCACTCGCTCCCGGGCAAGTGATTGCCCTGTACGAGGGCGAACGCCTTCTCGGCGGAGGTTTTTACCGCACATCTCTTCCCGGACGAGCCGATTTACTGGCCAAGGAGGTCGTTTCCGCTTGATTTCACCCCGTTATTACGCCAAAAGTTGAATCTTTCTGATACTTGACCATGCGTCTGCGTTTATCCAACTACACGAAGAAAAAGCTTCCGTTCAAGGAAGACGAAATTCCCCTCAAGACAAAGGATAAACTTGAAGAGCACCTACAGGGTGCCATTTCCTTTCTCCAGACCCAGCAGAACGTATTGAACCGAACTCTAGAGGTACTCGAATCAATGGCGGGCTTGGCCGAGGTAGGTGAAGAAAAGTTTCTGCCAAAGAAAAAGCAACAACAAGAAGAGGAGGAAACAGCAGGACGGCTTAGAGAGTTGGTAATTGAACTCAAATGGTTAGCCACTCTGGAATTCAACAAGCGCCTTCTGTTCAGTGGGGAGATCAAGGAAAAGTCCTTCAAACTATTTAAGGGAGCCGGACCAAAAGCCCCAAAGATCAAGCAACATCCAGTTAAGCATCATGTGGAATCTTTGGCGACTGAAGACTCAGTCGATGCAACATCCGTCAGGAGGATGCTCAACGCACTTCATGAAATGCTCGGGCAAACCGACGCTGCCGTAAGCGATCTCCAAACCAGTTTCACCGCTCTCACCTCAGACCCTGAAGCCAACAAGGAATTGAAGTTCATCGAAGAAAAAGTGGAGTCGTGGGTCACTGAAATACTAGGCCGCACAGATGGTCTATCTGTGCAAGCCCACATATCATCTAGGCAAGTCGATGGTTTAGTTCGGGAACAGCACGGAAAATTTGTGGAATGAACCGAAACCAAGAGCAACCTCGCGATAATCCAAGAAAGCGCGGCGGCTCTTTCTTGGGAATACACTACGTTCGTTGCGGAAGCTACGGAAGAATCTACAAAAACAAAGAAGGTACTGCCTATACGGGTAACTGCCCTCGCTGTATGCACCCGATCCGGGTCCGAATTGGTTCTGGAGGGACAGGACATAGATTCTTCAAGTGCTTTTGCCCATGAAGCGGGAAACTTAGTCACGCTGAACTGCTAGAACTCAAGCGCTGAAAAACAGCAACCATTTGCAAGAGTTGGAGCATAACCAACAAGGAATGGATTCTTGGCAAATGGGGCCCATAGTCAGGTAGAAAGATATATCCGTTCGGGTATACGCCCATACCCTTTGGTCCAAAGAGTGGCTTACTTTGAGAGATTCTCGCTCACCGTAAAACCTTTGATTCCTGTAGTCGCGACATGCCTAAGGAACTTGACCTTAACATCTAAACCAACACGGCGATGCCTTCGCAAATATCAAGGCAAAGGTTCTCCCGAGAATCTCGACACAAGGTCATCTCTCAATGGAGTGAGACCCAAAAGATCAGGGAACCATCATGAGAAAGTGGACGTCAACCTAGTGCGAAGTTCATTTCACGGATACGATGAGTTCCAATATCGCAAACGTAAAAAGCACCATTAAGTTCTTCAATAATCCCAAATAGCTCGTTCAGATCTGTTTTTACACAGGGCTGACATCTCAGAAAGCCTATTTCACCAGTCCTGGCAAAATGCCCAACCGATAATCCTGAAAGCCATGGCAAGGCCAAGAAAGCAAAATAAAAGTAACGAAGTTTTCATGAAGGATAGAAGTTGAAAAAAACAAAAATGAGTACGAAGATATTTTTGCCTAGGTAAACAAACTACGAGACATGGAAAACAAACATGAGTAAGAGGATAGTTTCAGGCATAGTGAAGAAAGGATACAGGGTGGCGTCCGGCTTGGCAGGAGACGACCGTTTCCCGGAAGGCACATTAGCTTTACAAATACCCAGATTCGCAGAGCGGGGGCTGGACCTATCCTCCCAACACAAAGGAACATTGAATGTCTGCATTGCTCCCAATGTTTTCCGAATCGGAAAAGCATGGAAGACTTTGCCCGATGTGAAGTGGAGTCCCGTCATGCCTGCGGAAAACTTCTCCTTCTACCGATGCGAGATACGCTCCTTGAGAATGAAAGCCTTTGAGGATGGACTGGTCTATTGGCCTCATCCCTCCACTAAACCTGAATTCCAACAAGATCCACCGATCCTTGAAATACTCGCACCCTTTATCGAAGAAGCGAATTACGGTTCAGCGGTGGAATTGTTGCTCGACCCTGAAGAGATTGAAATTTCGTACTGATTTCAAACGACTCGCTCCTCACCGCCGTCAATGGGAACTTGAGAACCGGTAGTTTTGGAAAAGCGTGGTCCACAAAGCTCACAGGCAGCTTCAGCGACATCGTGTGAGGACACTTCTGTCTTAAGTAAATTACGACGTTTGTATTCCCCGACAGTCATTCCATAAGCTTGGGCGCGTTTCTCTAGTACCTCGGAAGTCCATAGATTCGTATCGAAAACGGAATTGGGGTGCAGGACGTTTACGCGGATCCCGTCTGCGGCCCATTCGAGTGCTGCAACGCGAGCAACTTGAGACATGGCCGCCTTGGAGGCGGAATATGCAGCAGCGCCCGGACCGGGAGCCGGCACGTTTTTTGATCCTACTACCAGAACGCGACCTCCAAACGGAGATAATTTGAGAAACGGATGACAGAGACGCAGCAGACGTTGGTTAGCATCCAAATTCAGCGCCATGGTCTTGCTCCAAGTTTCGTCATCCAGTTCCTCAAGGCGTTGAGTTGGCGGAAAGAGACCGGCATTCAGAACCAATACGTCAAGACCTCCAAAAGTCTCAACCGTTCTGGCGATTGATTCCTCTACGAATTCGGAATCGACAAGATCACCGACGATTGGGAGATAGTCGATCGCGGGTTCGGCGGAATCGAGGTCTATACCTACCACAGCGGATCCACGTGATCGAAGTGAGTTCACGCAGGCTTGACCGATGCCCGATGCGGAACCGGTAACGAGAGCGACCTCCCCTGCGAAAACAGGAGGTGTCCCTAGCTTGCTTAGTTTGGCCTGCTCAAGTTCCCAATATTCCATCCGGAAAAGGTCTAGTTCGCCCACAGGTTCGTAACCGCCGAGAGCTTCAGTTCGTTCAACGATATCGAAAGTATGAAGAGCAATAGCTTCGGCTACGGCACAGTCGCTCGGTCGACGCCCCGCAGCCAGTAGACCGAGCTCAGGGTCGAGTACGAGACGGGGGGCAGGATCAAGCATGGTGAGGCGTTCCCCGCCGGAAACCTTGGCGGCGTTGCGACTAAAGGATTCGCCATACGACTCCGCGTAGGCTGTCACTTCACGCCCGATCAATGGTGCCCTTTTCACACGGATAACGTGGTCCGGGGTAGCGGTCCCTCGCTTGTGAGCATCCGTCCACTGCTTGTTTCGCGCAAAAGACAAAGCCCTGGGAGAGCGATTTGCCCGCAGCAACATGGGGAAACCAGCAACCGTGGAAAGAGACTGACGCAAAGTGGCTAACGCCGGAGCATCAAAATTGGACGAAGGTTCCTCAGATGGAAGCGAAAGTTCCCAAACGCCCTGAGCTCGAAGATAATCTTCAGCTTGGTTGACAAGAGAGATCATCCTTTCGTAGGACTCACGGGCATCCTGTCCAAATGAAAATATGCCGTGCTTGAGTAGCACAATCCCTTCGAGATCGTCTCGACCCTCACGAGCCCAGAGATCGGCGCAATACTTCGCCAAGTCGTAACCGGGCATGACATAGGGAACATAGAGAACGCGATCGGCATAGACTTCACGAACACTGGCTTCACCATCGGCAAGGTTTGTCAAGGTAACAACAGAATCTGCGTGCGTGTGATCAACGTAGGTAAATGGAAGGCATGCGTGAAGAAGAGTTTCCACAGAGGGCGCGGGAGCGGAGGCAAGAGTGCAATGTGTTTTTAGCTCGTTGACCATCACGCCATCTTTCAACTCGGACAATTCCAGTAATCTCAGGCAGTGGTCCATCCGGACTCCTGCAAAACCCGGAGGTTCGATCTCGGCGAGATCCCAACCGCTCCCTTTTACGTAAAGAAGCTCGACATCCTCTCCGAAGATATTTGGCTCGCTCAGCTTGACCGAAGTATTGCCACCACCGGCAAGAACGAGAGATTCGTCCGCTCCAAGCAGGCGCGACGAGTAAGCCCGAATTCCGAGTTCTCCATCGGATTCCTTACAGGCAGCGGCTTCGTTTTCGTTCCAAAGACTTTTCATAATTCAGCTAAGCTTTTTTTCAGGAAAGAGTCCAAGTATGCTTTCTTCATTTGCCTTGCAAATTCCCCTCTCCGTAATGAGTCCGGTTACGAGACGAGCGGGGGTTACGTCAAACGCAGGATTGGCGGTGTGAGAGCCTTCAGGCAAAAGATGGACCCTGGTTTCGACGCCATCGCAAAGTCCTTCGATGGAACTGACTTCATCACCTGAGCGTTCCTCGATTATGATGTCGGTCAGACCATCCCTAGCCGACCAGTCGAAAGTAGAGGAAGGAAGGGCAACGTAAAATGGAATATTGCAATCACTTGCCGCAACCGCCTTGAGATAAGTGCCAATTTTGTTGACGACGTCGCCCGTGTAGGTAGTCCGATCCGTTCCGGTAACCACCAAGTCGACTTGGCCGGCACGCATTAGATATCCGCCTGCATTGTCGGTGATTACGGTATGTGGCACTCCATGCTTACCCAATTCCCATGCGGTCAAGCGAGCTCCTTGATTACGAGGCCTGGTTTCGTCTACCCAAACATGCACCGGGATGCCGGCATCATGAGCCCTGTAAATGGGAGCAGTGGCCGAACCATGATCTACAAAAGCCAACCAACCTGCATTGCAATGGGTCAACACGTTCACGGTGGCAGAGCCCTTAAGTTGGGAAATATCCCTAAAAAGATCAAGGCCGTGCTCGCCAATGGATCGACATGCCGCAACGTCTTCATCGGCAATCTCTACAGCAGAGGAGCGAACAGCTGCCACCTTGGCAAAGACATCCGAAACATCGGCAGCAACTTTCAGCTGGCGATCGACTGCCCAAGACAAGTTTACGGCCGTAGGACGAGTACTACGAAGGACTTCCGCCAATCGGTTGAAAGCAGGTGAGAAATCCGCAGTTGCGGAAGCTTCGCAAGCAGCCAACCACATGCCATAACCAGCGGTCGCTCCAATACAGCCCGCACCGCGAACCCACATGTCTCGTATAGCTACAGCCACCTCCTCGACTGTCCGCAAATCGGCGGTTTCAAAACGAAATGGAAGGTAACGCTGGTCAATAATCCGTACGACAGAATGCCCGACTTCAGGAATCCAAACAGTACGAAAAGATTGTCCTTCGACTCGCATTCCTTGATGTATGAATATCAAAGTTCGTGAGTCAACGCTCAACCCGAGAACGAAAAGTTTACGATCTTTTACTTGTTTTCATGTGAAGGTGACTGTACTGAGATTAATCCCCATTACCTAAAACCATGGACAATCCAACATTCGCATCGCGGTGGAACGTTGATGAAATTGACGCTCGATACGCTCAATGGATCGATGATCCCGCCACTCTAGAAGCCGAGTGGCAGTATTTCTTTGAGGGATTCCACTTGGGAGTCGACGCAAACGGAGTGCCACAAACAAGCTCGACCGCCACGACGCCATTCGCTGGAAATTCTTCGATAAACGTTGAAAAGCACGCCCGTCTTTACGGAGCAATCTACGCGTTTCGATCAATAGGTCACACCCAGGCGTCATTCAATCCCCTGAAGGAAGTTATTGAAGAAAACCCTCGCCTATCCATGGAGAGGTTGGGTTTCGATCAGGGCGACTTGCAAGAAGTACACTTCACGGGTAATTATCTTGGAGGTGTTCAAATGAGCATAGGCGAGATCTTTGATCGGCTTAGACGCACGTATTGCGGGAACGTCGCAGTCGAGTACCTTCATCTGCAAGCCACCAACAAACGACGTTGGCTTCAGGCCAGGATGGAAAGAAACTGCAACGTCCCCGACTTTGGAAATTCCGAAAAGGTCAGAGTGCTCCGTAAAATCGTACAAGCTGAAGAATTCGAAAATTTTCTTCACACTCGTTATGCTGGTCAAAAAAGGTTCTCTCTGGAAGGTGGCGAAAGCCTCATCACGGCTTTGGACTCGGTCCTGCAGAAATGCCCAGCCAACGGGGTGGAGGAAATCGTCATGGGGATGGCCCACAGAGGGCGCCTCAACGTTCTTGCCAACATTCTAGGCAAATCCCATGAATTCATCTTTCGGGAGTTTTCGGAAAACTTCGTTCCCGACGCCGCCCATGGAAGCGGTGACGTTAAATATCATTTGGGGTATGAGTCCGTCAGGGAAACTTCAGATGGAAGCGAAGTGGGCGTTCATCTGTCCCCAAACCCAAGTCATCTGGAAGTCGTGAACGGCGTAGTCGAGGGAAAGGCCAGAGCACGACAACGACTGCGAGGAGACGAAAAGAGGAGCCGCGTGCTCCCCATACTCGTTCATGGTGATGCCGCCATTGCCGGGCAAGGAATGGTTGCCGAAGTATTCAACCTATCCAAATTGGCCGGCTATCGAACCGGCGGCACGATTCACATCGTCGTAAACAACCAGATCGGTTTTACCACAAGCACTGCAGACGCTCGCTCGAGCCTATACTGCACCGATGTTGCGAAAAGCATCGAGGCTCCTATTTTTCACGTAAACGGTAACGATGCCCTCGCGGTTGCAATGGTCGCGGAAACCGCCCTAGCCTATCGACAGGAATTCGGCGAAGACGTCGTCATTGATATCAACTGCTACCGAAAGTACGGCCACAACGAAGCGGATGAACCCGCCTTCACCCAACCAATCCTATACAAGATAATCAAGGCCATGCCGGCCGTATCCGATCTCTTGACCAAGCAACTTATCGAGGACGGAGTTATTTCAGAGAAAGAAAGCGAGGAGATCCACGATCAACTGCGGCGTCAATTGGATGCCTCCCTCGAAAAGGTAAAGACAATCAAGAAATCCAGCACCTTCGATGGATCTCTTGCGGTTACCCAGATTCCCTATGACTTTTCCGTCGCAGACACTTCGGTCCCAAAGAAGGACCTGGCAAAAGTCGCAAAAGCCCTGACCACGCCACCAAAGGATTTTCGCCTGAATCCTAAGATCAAGCGACAACTCGATGCCAAAAAGAAAAACTTTGCCGAAGGTAAAAACATCGACTGGGGTTTTGCCGAACAGCTTGCCTTTGGCTCACTAATGCTTGAGGGGACCCCCGTAAGGCTATCCGGACAGGACAGTAAGCGAGGGACCTTCAGTCATCGCCATGCTGCTTGGTACGACGCCGAGGACCGTACTCGTTACATTCCCTTGATCAACATGGAGGAAAGGCAGGCAAAGTTTTGCGTCTACAATTCGCTGCTATCCGAGGCAGCGGTGCTAGCTTTTGATTATGGTTACTCCCTCGACTATCCAAAGATGCTGGCGATTTGGGAAGCCCAATTCGGCGATTTTGCAAACGGCGCCCAAGTAATCATAGATCAATTCATAATGAGCGGTGAGGACAAGTGGGGCACGGTCAGCGACTTGGTCATGCTCCTCCCTCATGGCTTTGAGGGACAAGGTCCCGAGCACAGTTCTGCCAGACTGGAACGGTTTCTTCAAGGCTGTGCGGAAGACAACATCGTGGTTTGCAACTTCACTACGCCGGCTCAGTTCTTCCATGCCCTTCGAAGGCAAAAAAAGCAAGAGTACGCCAAACCTCTTATTGTTATGACCCCCAAGAGCTTGCTCCGGCACAAGTCTTGCGTGTCGGATCTGAAAGAATTAACGGATGGTCAATTCGGAGAATTTCTGGATGACCCCACTCCACCAAAGAAGGTCGAGACGCTTATACTCTGTTCT
>MDTC01116054.1_pt1 | contig 36971 bp, 9 predicted proteins | sample 811181 | NCBI WGS metagenome assembly MDTC01 (sample SAMN05326644, study PRJNA326480) | marine metagenome | isolation source: seawater | place: Pacific Ocean: North | collected 2011
AACCCATCAGCACTTGCGCCATTTGATTATATATGTTGACTTTCTTTGAGTTTTGAATATTTGATGAAGAACTAGCTTCTGCACTCAATCCAAAACTTATATCAAAAATGTGGTTAGCTGAAGAGCTTAAAAAAGGATAGTCAAAAACAGACTGAAACATTCCGTGAGAAAATGTTTTAATATTTAATTCTGATCCCGGAACTTGTTGATACGTGCCAGAGACAATTGTACCAGTGATAGGGATCGCTTCATGAAGAAGCGTTCTAGTGTTTACTACGTCATCACCAAGAAGTGATTTAAATGATTTTGCCATAATTTCTTACCTTTTAGCTAATTTTTATGTATCTCACTGGGACATCTAGTCTGTACCCTGTGTTTGCACCGACCACTCTCACAGTAGTGTCGATGTAATAAACTTTTTTGTCTTTCACTCTCATGTCGTTTGAGGCGCCAGACTGAAAGCCTAATATGCTACTACCTTGAGCATCTTCGGACTGCCCTATTTGATTAAACAAATAAGTTGAACTTTTTAATTCTTGTGAAGCTTCAATTCTAAACTGAACAGTGCTTCCACGTGGGCCTTCGTAAACCATAAAGTTATTTGCCGCATCAAGTGCTGACTTGGTTGTTGAGCTTACTTCTCCAGTTTGATCATCTGTTGCAGTTTGTGTAGCCGGCGAACCCTTTGGATTAATGTACTGACCATCTGTAACATAATAAGAAGCTATATTGTCATCATCGATAAAGTTAACAGCTGCTACACTATCATTAGCTGGACGCTTGACTCTTCCTAGTCTGTAATCTAGCTCTATAATGTAAGCAGACTCAAGTAAATCGCTGTCTAGTCCTAATGATGCAGGAATTTCGTCAGTGTCTAGACCTTGGTCTATTCTAATCAAATCTGTGCTAGTATTTAATCCATTAGAGAAGCCCTTTAAAAGACCAGTTACCGAGACACCGGTGCTAACGTTTGCGCTTGAACCATTTGCTCTATAAGCAGATATGGACTGCGCTGTAAAATCATCAACAGCAACATAAAATCTATTCTGCACAGCTATGCTAGTACCCAAAGCACCGCCAGTGAGTGTACGTGAAAAAAATTGAGAATTGCCATTTTGCAATAAATTATTTACACCGTTTGGGTTGCCTGTGTTTCTATTAAGAGCCAATATAGGCATAAAAAGAACATTTGTTCTTGAGATAGAAATTAGTTTAGTTTTTAAGTTGGAAGTGTTATTTGTGAAAGCTTCTAGCACAGGGGTTTGCATAATTTGCAAATCAAAATATGCACTACCTGATTGATGAGCTTTATCGTAAAGCTCATAATTAATTTCGTCATCTCCCAAAGCAAACTTTGAGATTTTAAAGCTTCCGTCTCCTTGCGCAAGACGCAACCTACCTGTGTCGGTTAACACTGCATCTAAAATGATGTCTCCTGAATTATCTAAAAATGCCATTTTTTGTCCTCACTCTATTAAATAGTTGGTTATTTTATTAAATTTTAATACCTTTGTTATTTTCTTTTAAAAGAAAAATTAATATCTATTTTTTTCCCGCTTCCTTTTGATGTTAGCCTTACTTTAAATCTTTTTTTGTTGTCTGGTTCAGAGAATATACTATTTTCTCCTAGTTGGTCAAAAAGATACAATTGTTTTAATTTTGGTTTTAAATACATATATTTTTGACACTCTTTAAATTGACTAGTTGCTTTTTTAGGCTGCATGTCGATAGTTCTTATAATTGGCCTTACTGCCCCTCTTTCATCTATTAGCTCAACTTCGTATACCACGGTTGGATTAGAGATGTGACCACTATCGTCAATAGCTCTAAAAGTGTAGTAGTATTTAGTATTTGGAAAGATATTTTCCTCATAAACACCTTGAGAGATCTGGTCATACAAAGAGAAATCAGAATAACTATTAGGTCTAGTTTGAGTTCTAAATATTTGAAAATTTGAAACTGGGTCGTCTGAACCAAACTCTACCATACCATCTGGTGAGATTTGTGCACGTATTATTCTATCGAACTCATCAGCGTCTGTCTCTAAAATTTGTATTGGCATATCTCTGTAGCGATCCGTTGCACCAGAGAGTAATATTTTTATTCTATTATTTACAGCACGATATGGAACTAACTCTACTTCAGGTGGTACGGGTGGACGATCTAAAATAATTATTTCCGGTGTCGTAAATAAAAGATCCTCTACTAATTGAATTGATGGTAATATCTCTACGTTAACAGAGGCAAAAACTTCCATTTTTTCATAAACTTTCTTGAGCGTAAATCCGGTGATGGGCCCTGCGCCTTTTCCGCCTGCAGGGGGTTCTTCATCCGCTGTGTAACTGGGCTTTTCATATAAATTAGTTGTTAGTCCGTAACCTAGCGGCGCAGTGTAATCATACGGTGACTCATCGTCCACGTCCCTTTTTGTGTATCCTCCAAGATATCTATTGTCTTCTTCAGTCGTCCAATAATATCTGTATTTACTACCAAAAACCAAACGATGTGTGTAGATATTGTATTTGTATTTTATATTATCTGAAACTGAATTAGAGTATTTAACTTGTGTGTCGACATATTTTACTATGTCTAGATCTGATGTGTTGGGAATTAAAATATTTTGTATTACTTCTTCTTGATCTCCTAAAATTTTAATTTTTTCTATACGATAAAACAAATCCTCTGTGTACGCCGGTACTCCATCCATAATTTGTTGATAATCTCTTTTATGATTGTTATATGTGTCGACTATTTTTGCTAGAAGAGAATTAAAGAATAGTTTTTTAAATATTACATTTATTGAGCCTTGATTTATGTCAACTTGTGGTTCCGCATCGCTTTTAAAATAAGTTGTATAGTTTCTCAAATCAGTTTTTTTAAAATCACTAGCCGGATCTTGATCAAAAGTAAAAACTCCGTCATTTTCTAAGAGATAGGTATTAAAAGCCTCCAATACTGAGGCAAAATCAATAGTTTTTTTAACTGTTCCAAGAATATTGCCAGACTCAGAAAGTGTTGATAAATTTGCTAAAGAGTCAAAAGTCTTCTCTTCAAAATAATCAACAAAATTATAATTGTTAATTATTGGAAGTATGAAACCACCCGTTTCGCCGGCTACTTGATTTGCAAAAAAACTATCGCTCCACCTATCCGCGTCCGGAGGCTTAAGGCTGGACAAAACAACGTCAGACATTATTTTTGTTATGTGAAACTTTTTCATTAGATCGCCAATTTGAGTAAATAAATTGGCAGTGAATTCAACTTCAAAGTAAGACGGAAATCTATCTTTGTATTGATCAACTTTGTTAAGTAAGCCAGTAGCTGCAGGAGAGAATACTAAATTAGTCATGATATTTTCTAATGCTCTGATCCTGTGTCTTGGCGTATCAGGAAGACCTCCGGCTAGCGGGGCCGCATCTTCGGATGCAAATTTAAATTTAGGATCTGTAGAAATTAAATCAGTGTACTCTCTGTAATAATCAGAGAACAATTTATCAGCATCGAAATTGTTAAAACTCAACAACATTATCTGTTCTACAATTTTAGAATTATTTCCTAGCTCTCCAAACAAAAACAGATTGGACAAGAAAGGATAATACTTTAACACAAGTTTATATAAATCTTCACCAGCAGATTCAAATTTAATATAATCTTTTATACCACTAAAATCAATAGACTGATTTTCAATAGCTTGTTTGCTCTGCATAACCTTTAAAAATGAGTATATGCTGGGTAGTGAATTGTTTATTTGATTGATTGAGTTAATTGTTCTTCTGGAGTTATTTTTTTCTAGTCCGATACCTCTAGTTCTTTCGTTGTAATATGTCTTATACTTAGCGAAAAAAGCCTTTCCCGTTGGAGACTTTTCCTCTAATTCTTCCGGAGTAAATGGGTTAACAGCTTCATGATAATGATCGAAATAAAAAGCCTGGTTATCACTAGTTTGACTGCTAATGATCGGGTTATAATTTAATCCAGGCGTAGCTACTCCCCTTTTAACAAAATTTATCCAGGACTCTAAAATATCAGAATCGTCAGTACGTACTGGAAAACCAGGGGAGTCAAAAAAAACAGTGCTTTTTACAACTATTTTTTGCCTCACCACTGTTTTTGTAGAACCAAAAATACCCGTTGCTTCTTCAATATTTTGCGGCGGGCCACACTCTTCTAGATCAATTGGTGCACCATAAAACAATCTAGGCGATGGCCAATTATTATGAAATAGTTTGTTTTCAAGCTCGCTATTGTTTTCATCCGTAGAGGAGAAATCCCAATTGTTGCCTAACACTATACGTAATTTGTCGTTAGTTGGAGCAAAAAAGTAACTGGCACCATTAAAATCTTCAATCGTATCTTGGTTAATAAGAGAAGATGGTGCACCTGAATCGCGATGAATTAATACTGTTCCTTGTCTCTCAATTTGGTAGAAAGAGGATGCATCAACTATTTGTTTTTTCTTTCCTGCTAAGTTCATAATTAACTATATCCTGGCCCTGAGCCTCCGCCTGGGATCCCCGTTCCGCCTGTGCTTACGCCGCCTTGTGGCGTGCCAGTTGAAGGCGCGCCTGGAGTTTGTCCTGCACCGAGTGAGGAGCCGACACCTGTAGGAACTGCTGCTTGTCCTGGCGCGCCTGCAGGTGATCCAGTTGAGGTCACACTCCCGGGTAAAGATGTTACAGCGCCAGGTATAGACAAGCCTGTTGTAACGTTAGCGGCGCCGCCAATATTTTCCACTGGTGTAGTGGTTGACAGCGCTGAAAAATTTTGTATTTGACTTTCAATACCAGCAGGCATAACCTGCATATTTGGACCCTGCATCAATCCTGATTCAAGCATGGTGTTCATTTCTGCTAATTTAAGATAGTTCTTGGATTCCCAAAAATCAATACCGACACTAAATTCTAAATTTTCGTTTGCTTCAACTTCAGGATTTGGCACTGGCTGAGGTATAGGCTGTTCAACCGTAACATTTTGGTTACTTGAGACAAAGAAATATTTATCTAATATAGGAAGCTCCATTCCTTGACATAAATTTTTATCATATAAACTTATCCTACAAAACTGAACTTCGCCATCTGGTAGTTGTAAGTCTTGCTTTGTTAATAAACGCCATGAATTTTCGTCGTTCTTTGCATTTTTGCCACTAGTGCCAACGAATACCTCTATTTTAGCTGTTAAGTTTACTTGAAAATAAAGAAAGCTTGATATGGTGACTATGTCTTCTGATATATAGTTTTCTATTTTTGCATGAAGCAAAGGATTTACACCTGCACCTTGATATGCATTTCTAGAATTTATAATATGTGGGTACTTAAATACATTAGGATAGCTTATATTATAAGTTTTATAACCCTCTGGTAGTGGTACTGAGTAACCCATTCTAACAATATTTTGAAATGAGCTGTATAATAAATTTTTAAATTTATCAACAGGGAAAACAATACCGTCAGTATAATCATCTGGACCCAGTGGAAAAACCTCTTCTAGATTTTTAGTGACAACATTTGTTCCGGCGCCTGCAGGCTGTGCAACTGTGGGAGATCTTCCGAACACCTCGTCATGCTTGAACTTTCTATGAAAAGTAATTCCTAAATCTTCTAACACATTTTTATAACTGTTTCTCCAACTTAGAGCTTCATTAACTGAATCGCTTAACACATTTGGTAAATGCAATTTTGGCGAAGCAAAAGTTAAATTTTTATCCACATCTTTGTCTTGAAAATAGTTTACCATATCGATATACACTTTATCTTGTTTCGCAAAGTTAAAAAACTCTTGTCTTAACAAAGTAGAAAGAGGTAATTCAGAGTTTATATAACTCACTGCTAAACTATATGGTTGAAAGCATCTTAAAACTTGATTATATCCAGGTTCTTGAGATGTTATATTATTTCTTAGACTAACAACAGAAGGTGCCAAAAAAGAGTAGGCATTTCTTTCTAAAGAATCATTTTGTACAAATACCAAGTCTGTTTGGTTTTGCGCGGACGCTTTAGTTATTATTCCAATATTGTTAGCTGTGCCAGAGCCTGCGAAACCCTGATCGGTTTTTGCTAAGGGTGACCATTTAGCAGATTCTAATCTGCAGCGATTGACAAGATAATTGTTGCTGACCACTCTTGCAGCATATAGAGGAGCGATCGCTGCATCTCCAACAGAAAGATAGTCAACGAAAACTGCATTATTTCCAGTCGCTTCGTATATTTCATTAGGATGATCAAATGTGTATTCCTCGTTTATTGTTGAGTCACTAGGTGAGACAATTATATCTAAAAAGTTGTTGTACGTGTAGCCGTTAGGAACAGAGTTCGCGGATACTTCCGAACCTGATTTATTAACTTTTGTGGCAGAAAGCAAGCTTTGAATTTTGCTTATTGCAGTTTCAAAAAAAGAAATAAAATACGATATACCATCTGGAGAACCAGTAACAGGATCAATCAAATTTGTGATTGAGGAATCACCAAAACTAAATTTAGAATTTTCTTTTTTGTCTCTATAAATTCCAAAAACCCTTTGAAACTTTTCTAACACTAAAGGAGCGGCCTTCCAAGGTTTAGCTCCGGATGGGTTTTTTGCGGGGTCAGAAAAATAATCGTCCGCAAATTTAAAAAATTCAGGATTTTTAAAACTACCATTTTTAAAATATCTAGTGAAAACAGCTTTAGAATATTGTTCTGACTCAGACTCTGAGCGAGAATATTGAAATGTTCTAGAGGTGCTAGAGTCTGTGTAAGAGGAGATTGACATGTCATAATATGTCTGCAACAAAACTTTTGTCCTAGAAAGTCTTTGAAAAAGTTCATATAAAAATTCATACGTTCCATCTTTAAACTTCATTTCTAGTCTGTACATGTATGACCCTGCGTTTAAGCTAGCCATCTCAACATCTTTAAACACAAAATATCTATTTGTGTATTGGCTATAAAGTTCAACTCCTTCGTTGTCGACAGCATATAAATTTTTTATTTCTGAAAAATTTGCTTTTGACGTCACTGATTTAAAAGTGTCACCGTCACTAATTGTGCCTATTAGTTGTGATGGTTCTTCATAAAACTCATCATTCATATATTTTTCATATCTCGTGTTTATTACTTTTTCTTTTACCCTGTCTCTATATATTTTTATTTCTAACAATCTTGACTTTTCTAATATTGCTACAACATCAAAAGGATTTTCTAGTAAAGCTGCGGAAAGAGCATTTGCAAATCCAGGTGGAGTATCATCAAAAAGAATTGGGAACAAAGATGAGTTGTTTCGTAAAAGCTCTAAGGTGTTTATATAAAAGATTCCGCTTACTGCACCAGATGAATCTCTGGAGAGATAAAGCTTTGAAAATTCTGAATCATCATCTATTGTAAAATCTTTTCTTTTTTCTTTTTGAAATGGAGACAAAAATTCCTCCATTTTTGTTATACCCTTATTGAGTTCTGTTATGTCTTCATCCATTTTACCTAAAGCGTTATCTATCGGCTCTGGACTTCGTCTGGTTCGAAAATCATTAATTAAATTATTAGGGACTGTCTGAAGGCTTACTCTTGGCTGCTCACCTAAATCACTATGTTTTTCGCCGGCCATCCAACCTCTAAACGTTCCATCTGGTGAAAATCCTCCGTCTCCGTAATATCCAGATGGGCTAGGATTGTCTGGTCCATGAAGGTGCACAGACCCTCCCCATGGCTGACCATCAGGCAAGAAAAAAGCTTGTCTTTGCTGTTGCAATTCTCCATTTAAAAATACCACTTCAGAATTTACTGGGCCTTCAACAATCAGTTCTTCAAAATAATTTGAAAAAAGAGCTTGATCAACATCCATTTGTAAGCTTTTAAACCAATACGGAAAATGTATAAAAGAGTAGAATAAAAATCCCAAATTAGAATTAAACTCAGTTCCAACTGAAGTGTATATGTTGTGAGTATATTGATATGGAAGGACAAAATAAGCCTTTCCATTTATTATTTCTTCTTTAATTTTACCCTTTCTAAAAGCATCCTCTATGCCAGATGCGCCGGCTCCTAAAGTAATCCCGCCCGCATTAGAGAATTGCAAAGGCTCTGGAGGTTTTTTGATAACGCCGAGGCTATTAGCCTTTTCGGCTGTAAAAACTTTTTCAGGGATTGATTCATGGATAAACTGTGTTTTATCACCTAGAGGACCTCTTGGAAGAAAATTGTCTTCATAAAAATAAGCTGCGTTGTAGACGCTACCCTCCGAGTTGCCGCTTGTGGGTTTAACTAGCGGTGAATTACCAGGTAGTAGCTTTATTACGTTATTGTAGTCTTTGAATGGCACTATCTGTATAAACAGAGAATCTATAAGGCTACTGCCGTCTACTGAAAAATCATTAAGCCAGTTTGAACTATAAAGAGATGACTTCTCTTGATATATTTCTAAATCAAGAGTTACTCTAGTCATGTGATTGCCTTGAATTTTTTCTACTTCTTTTCCAAATTCAGTCTCTTTGTAGACATTTTTAGCGTCACTATTTTCTAGTGTTATCTTTTTGCACCATATATGTGGTAAAATAGAGCCGCCAGTTATTGTATCTAAAATAGAAGACATTAACAAATTTCTCCTGGGGAATCTGATTCGTCAGTATAAATATCAAACACTTTCTTTTTCTGTTCGTTTATAACATCTTGACATATTTTTGTTCTTGACTCTGAAAATACACCTGTCTTCTCTTTCACTGGGTCGTGCTTGCACAAAATTTCATCATTTATTTCATCATCTACCAAGATATCAAAAAAATAATCAACCATGCCTACATCATCAGAAGGATCTTGCTGTTGGTCATAATTTTCTAAAAAATTATCTGACGTAGGAAATTTTATTTCTCTAAGAGTTTCTATAACAGTTCCACCTTCAATCTCTTCTTCTACTTCGAAAAGCTCAATATCAAAATTTTTCTTTTGAAAAAGTCCATTATTTTCTAATACTTTTAACAAAACATACTGCTCCTCTTCTTCGGAAATAACAGTGAAATTTGCCCCGGCAAAGCCGGCTTCGAACTCATCCAAGCTACTTTCTAAGTTTGAAACGTCCTCTAATTTTATCTCTATTAAGCTGTTTATTTGAGGTATTGTCTGAGAGTTCTTACCTCCTGTTTTTTCTGATAAAGATAAATTTTCTATATTACCTGATATTTGCCCATTAAGAAATTCAACTTGCCAGGAGGGAGAATACTCAGAGCTATAATCGCTAGTTCCAATTGGTTGAGGTAAAGCATAAAACTTTTCTGGTGTTCTTTGCATGTCTTCATCTCCAACGCTAGATTGACCAGAAAGTATTTTGTTGTAATTATTAGCGAAATTTTTTTCCAAAGAACTGTATGATACCTGATGATGTATCGTAGGTGTGTTCTTTATTCTATCTTCGCTAACATTTTGCACCTCCTCAATACCAGCTTTTTTTGAATTGTATAATACGTTATCATCAAAAAAAGAATAGAAAACAGGTTTTAATTTTCCTTTTGAGAGAAGATATCTACCATATTGTGTCAGCTTTAAATCTATGACCTCTTCTTTTTTATTAAAAAACTCCATCTATTTGTCTACCTCTAGCGACATGTCTATCTTAACTTTTTCAAACAAAGAGAAGTTATCATAAGGCCAGTTGTAGCCTAAAATCTCAGAAAATTTTATGGACTGTTTCAATCGTGAATTGTCTGATAATCTTATGAAAGAACCATCCTCTTGAGTATTTGCGCCAGCTTGATTTAATGCTACCATTTCTATCTGTTTCCTTTTGTATGACCGATAGTCTTTTTTGCCTCTCTCTTTAACTTTAAATACTAAAAATTTTAAATCTTGATAAAATTCTTTTGCATTATTATACGGAACGCTAGAAAAGTCCTCAAGTAAATGTTTAGAAAAGTTATTACGCGCTTGAAGAAACGCAGGATGCAAGAAAGTATGAGGGTTTATAGAGACTATAGATGGCCTAGAAGGATTAACATCAGGATTTATATGCGGCATCCAGCTAGCATTAACGCTTTGCGGGATCTCCATTTGAGTTCTAAGGCTAATAGTTTGCCTTACTTTTTCAGCTACAAGACTAGAATCTGGCATGATGCCTTGATATATATCAACTAATTCTGATTTTTCTAGTTCATGTGATATTGGAACAACAATCATTTGAAAAGGTCTAATCGGAAAATGAATAAAATCAAATTGTGGAGGAATCTCAAAACCATTTCTGCCTTCATGAAAACTACCATACAGTAAGTCAATCATTTTGTAAATATCAGTTTGTCTTGCTAGATCATACTCCTCTAGTGACCGAAAACCAACATATTGATTGCTGCTTTCAAACCTGTCAATTATAGTTTCTGCTGAAATTGCTGGGTTTGGAAAATATTTTTGTTCTGTTAGTTTGATTGATAGTAAATTATTAAATAATTCTTCATGAATTGGTAAGAAATGCTTTCCAGGAATTACCTCTCTGGTTGTATAAAGATCTTCCAAAACAGGCGCTCTCGATTCTTGAGAGTGTAGTTTTATTTCTTTTTCTAAGTAAGGTATTAAAACAACAGCTTCACTTACACTTTTTGTCTTAGCAAGCTTGCCAATTTTAACAACTCTCTCATCTGACGGGTCACTCAAAAATTTTAAAGACGTTGAGAGAGGACTAAATTTTTGAGGATTAGAAAATGATTCATTTCTAGTTGTATAAGAGCCATCAAATCCACCTTGGGAGCCAACAACTGCGTTAAACGCTATAGTATCATCTGATGGATCATTTAATTTGCTTGGATGTCTTAAGACTAATCTTAAGCCTTTATCATAGTTTTGCTCAGCAATATTTTTTACTTGTTTGTTTGAGCCATGTAAATCAGTAACATATTTAGAAGCTAATTTGTTTTCATGCGCATACGGATCGCTACCATACCCTCCCCACAAGCCGCGGCCAGTGGCGACACTATGAAAAGAATTAGTCAGCAGGGTCATAATAGTGTGTTTTTCACCATTTTGTTTTGTATATCTTTTTATTGGAACTGGTGCATGCGAAGAAGAAAAGTCTAGAACAGGACAAACCCACTTAGGACAAACATAATGTATCCTAAGATTTTCTTGAAGAAAGCCGTCTTGGTTATATGACTTAGCTTTTATGGAGTCTCCGTTTAGCACGCTTATATCGAGAGATGCCTCTGGTTTCATTCTTGAGCCATTAAAATTAAGATTAGACATCGAGCTAGTACCAGGAAAATGGCGACAAAGATGTTCTAGGCCGGGGCCAAAATCATATTGTTCAAAGTGCACCGACTGATCAGAGACATACTGAGTGACCTTGGCAAAGTCGTATTCAATAACTGCTGTGTTACCACCTGAGCTAGCAGCTTGACCGGTCCTAAAGCCTATCATAGTACTGCTTGGTCCATAAAAATAAGGAGGAGTATAGGCTTGATACGCAGGATCTTGCAAGTTTGCAGCAAAATAAGACTCATAATGTCCAAGCTCAGCGTTAAACCTTTGATGCATGTGCGTATCGTTATCATGATTAGAAGGGTTTGTTTCAGGAGATCTAATGTACGGCTCTCTTCTAAAAGTTGTGTCGCCAGTCACAGGATCGATGTCGACCGCGGTGCCATCTTCTGTTACAGAACCAGACATTTGAACAATTTCGGTAGGAGGACCAAACAAATAGCCTCTCATAGAAAAGTTCATGCCTGGAAATGTAAATCCGTTTAATTCATTCTGTCCACCACCCATTCCGGCTTTTCTTGGACCCTCACATAAAACTTGGTGCTTGCCCATTTCAAGACCTACTTCCATATAGTAAGCTTTATTTTGTTTAAGTTCATATTCACCATCGTCAACATCAGAAACTATAACAGGTAGCTTTACACCCTTTATGTTTTCAAAATCTTCAAGAAAGAAGTTCATAGTCTCGCACAAGTAATTGTTAATTGAAGACTCATACATTTTCTTCTTGAAGTCACCTTGAAGGGTGCTAGGAGCTGTTTTTAGTTTGGCGCGGGGACCGGTGGGAATCATCGCAAACCCTGGATGGTGCTTGTGTTGAATAGAACCAAGGACTGTTTCTCTCACGCCTAAGCTAGCTGATACTGGGGAAGCTAAATCTAGGTCAACAAAATCAGCTGTCAAATATAGATGTTTTGAAGAAAATTCGTCTAGAAGATTTAAATTATACAGTGCCTCAAAAGGAAGCCTTTGGCTGTGTGCTCTGTTTAGTATAGATGGTATACACCTAGAGGCTCCAACCATTTGGAAGCCACCAAAATTAAAAGATGAAGTTATATGCTTAGTAAAGCGATCCCTGCTGTGCGCGCTCATCGTCATTTGGCCAATCAATTGCCTATCGAAAATCGCGTCATATTGATTTTTATTTTCGCCATTAAACAAGCTGACGTCCAAGCGCGCTTCATCGCCTGCACCAAAATTACCAGTTGGATTTAACACACCAGAAAGAAATGTCATAGGTGCATGGTAAGCAGGCAAAGTGGTAAAAACAGGAAAATCTACAGCCATGCCAGATTTAATAGAGTTGTATAATAATCCTGGTGCGAAATAAGGTTCTAAGAAACACTGTAGCGCACCAGGTCTTAAATCATCTTGCTGATTCCACCCTTGCTGGCCGTCTTCGTAGCTATTTTTTAAAACCAGATTTCCATCTAATTTAGCGGCGATCGCCTGACCTTGAAGAGATTCTCTAACTTCTGCAGCACTAGCTGGGGTTGTTAAATTTTCATATATGAATTTTTTAAAATTATTTCCAATTTGCGTAGTTTTGTCAACTGGATAAAAATTCTTTCTAGGTCTAAGCTTTTTAATCGCGTCAATAGTAAATTCTATTGTTTTTGGTAAAGTATTGTCTTGATTTTCAAAATACTTCATTAAATTTGAAAACTGTAAAGTACTTTCTGGTTTTACAAATTTTTCATAAAATATAACAGAAGAAGAATTTTGAGACCAAAGAAGCCTAGGATCTTCTATGCTAGACTCAGTTGTTGTGTGGCTGTTATTGTCAAAAGTATAAATTTTTGTTAAATCTGCGTCCGGTATGCTTTCGTAAGTCTGTATGTCGGCGCTTGAAGTAATATCTGCTCCCTCTAATGATAAATAATTTGCTTGGACTTGTTCTAAGCCTCCAATAGTGTCAGTTTCAGAAGAGTTCGAAAGTCCGAACGGACGAGGACTTCTTGCTGGATCTGTTAGACCTCGTCGTATTATTTTTCTAACTTTTGGTATAGAGCCGCGGAACGATTCTACATCAGGTAATATGATTTGTCGTGTAACATCCTCATAGACTTTATTTTGTAAAATTGATCCTTCGCCAGCCACGATGGCGTTATCTCTCAAAATATATTCTATATTTTCAGACGCTAAGTATTCTGGGATTATAGAATATTCTCTGCCAATTATATCTAAATTTTCTGCATAATCATCGTAAGTGTTGAAAAATGGTCCTCGACCTCTAATTTCACTTGTCGCATAAAAAGGAGTGTTATAAGGGAATGTATGTCTATTGTACTGCATCGACGCTGTTTGCGCACGATATCCCTTTACATCGACTGTATGAAGTGCTCTTGCGCTGCCTGTAAAAGGTTCGTTAAGAACGCCAAAATTATTGGCTGCATCGGATGCACTAACATGTGTATTCCTGTGCAAAAACATCGTTGGTTTGGTGCTATATACTAGTTCCCCTGCTGTGCCTGTCTGAAGGTTTTGCAACTGCCCATAAGCTCCCGTGGCATTCCAGCGCGATATTGAGTGTGCTGTATACATTTGGCCGGAAGAAACAAATTCATCAAAAAATACTTCATAATGATAATCTCCCAAACTTCTTGTTACACTTACCACAGTTCCTAAAAGAGCAGCATTCGACGGCGTACTTGAAGTATGCCTATCTACAATAAATGCACCTGTAAAAACAGAATTTCCACGTTCTGCATAAAGTTCATCAATTTTGCTGTACTCAAGCATGCGGTGTGGAGTAAGGCCAATTTGCATTCCTTGACCGCCGATCGCTGATGTTAAGTATCTTAAAGGTGTGTATATTCCAGTTGTGTTGTTGTGCGAGCCGGCAAACAAATCTGGACGGGGATCGAGAGGCCACATGCTCAAAGCACTGATCGGATATGGCTGATAAGTTTCATGCTCAACAAAAGCAACGCGAGCGTCGAGAGGAATCCCAGATTCATTAACTCCGGCACCGATGCCTCCAAGCATTTGTGTTTGTGTAGTTCCATCTGTTGCTAAAACAGTATCGGCAGAAGAAGTCAAAACAACTGCTTGATTGTTATAATTTGGTGAGAACCCCATGAGGGCCGTGCTTTTTGGGCCAGACAGTGTAAAAAGCGTTTTGTCTGAATCGGACGCACCTTTTGAGCCAGTGATTTCAATATTTAACAAGTGTATTGCATCAAGAATCCTGTCAACCAATTGGCTATGCTGACCATCACTTAAATCGTTTATGCCAATCGAAGCACCGAGGCCACCGCTAGCAGCTGGGGTGAGAAGGAAACCTTCATCAGTCGAGCCCATTTCGCCTGCGCGAAATTTATTATCAAATCTTATAGTTCTAATTCTGCTAGCAGAACCACCAAATACATCAAAAAATTCTCCATCTGTTGAAGCTTTAGTCCATGAAGCAGTAACCATAAGAGTAACAGTAGCAGCGACGCCGGCTGATCCAGTTGTGGTATCTATCGCAGCTCCTGGAATGATTCCATTTTCCATATATAGTCTTTCTTTCGGAGAATCATGTAAGCCTTGTTGCATTCCTGTTAGATGACCTCCGCCGGCGTTTTCAAGATTTTTAAAACTACCCTCATTAGTAGGAGGATTAGAAGTGCTGTGATCTCTGCCAGAGCGGCCGAAGAAGGCATCGTTATCTTCAAAAGAAAACAAAGTTTGAGAAACTAAAAATCCATACGAAGATGTAGCTTGCAACCCTTGATTTATTGTGGTGTGAAATAATCCATCAGGTGCAGCCGGAAGTGTCGTCCCATCGTTTGGTGCATCTGAAACGTTTCTTATATAAAACCTGTCATCATATGTAGATTGTACAATTTCTTGAGAATTTAAAGCCGTGCCATCAGTTCTAATCCTAGTTGTTCCACTAGAAGTAATATTTTGTGCTAAATCAGGCGTCTCATTTCTCCAAAAAGATCTATTAGTAGCTCTGTCGTAGCCATTTGCTCCAAGGCCAGGTTGCTCTTCATAAAAAGGCCTTTTATCTTTGAACACTCTAAAAGTGTTTATTGATCTTGGAAAAATAGTTTGGCTATATAAAAAGTTTCTGCCTCCAATAGTTCTAGCTGCTTTAATTAAATCAAAGTATTTATTATTTACAATTTTGTAATTTTCTAATTTTTGACTTCCAGATATACCGTTATTGCTTACAATCTTTAAAAGATTATTAAGCTCATCATTTTCAAAAAACACTAGTTGATTGCCTAAAGAAACACGAGCCCTCATAGTTTGAGCCCTTCCTCCTAAAAGATTCGCTGCGTCTAAATCATATAGAAGTGGCTTATGTTTCATAGAAACTGCTGGTTCGTAAAAGTGCTGAGTTGAATTATATGCTTTAGCTGGTGTTGTTTCTTGATGAAGACCTAGTAGAGGTCCATACTCTTTTGCCAACTCAACATTCGTTAAATTTTGAACTCTGCCTCTTTCTAAAGATCTTGCTAGCTCTCTTTCCCGAGCGTCTGGTGCGTTTCTATCAACAGACATCGTGTTATTAAGCCTTAATCTTCTAGCTACTGGATGTTCGCCTCCTCGTATTTGTTTCCAGGAGGGGTGTTGGTAAGGGCCATTTCTATGAAGGATTAATGCATTAAAAAGCGTTGGGTCTGTAAAGGCCATTCCTGGGCCTCCATCGACTCCGCCTGCGCCCATGCCTCCAATACCTCCAGGTCCAACAAGATAATAAACTGGAACATAATAGCCTGGCCGGCCACTATTCGCACCTGCTTTTGCTTCACTTCCAGGAGGAGTTCCTCCATCGTCATGGAACATAGGAGTGTCTAGCGGTTGACCTAGAAAATTTTCAGAAGCGGTGAGCGGCTCTCTAACAACTGTATTTAATCCAACAAAATCAACTGGAATAAAACCTTTTGCTGTAGAGTCAGTCTGGTCTTTAACCAAACCTCGACGCGCTGAACCCGCTACTAGGCCATAATTACTATGAGTTAGAAAATTTATTGATCCGCTGTATAGAGCCATTTTTTACCTCTTTCTCATCCTTATAATTAGATTATAACCTAATTTATTGATCCTGTTATCCACCTAATTTGATTATCTGTTCTTGGTATCATATGAGACACATAAGCGTTGTTAAACATCGTCTTTTCCTCTGCAGCTATAGCTATACCTTTTGCAACAGCACCTAGTGTGCCAGAAACAGTGTCACTTCCTCCGTAAATAGAGGATGTAAGTAATGTTGGAACTAAGGCTGATGTTGCTCCAAATGATGATGAATCTGCGTGCGCGTTGATGGCCGTATTTTCTTCTGTATCCGGTGCCGATGCTGCATTAAATAAATAAAATTTACTTAATGCGCCCTGCTCATGATCTCTTGTTGAATCACCAAACCTATACCAGCTAACTAAATCAGATGCAGCCGAGTGTGATAGAAAATTGCACGTTTCACCGCTAGTATTTACCACGCTAAGCTGGGCGACTTGTAGATCTGTAAGCACACTACTCCATATTCCAACTTCAGCCATTCGACCCTTAAATCTTCTTCTAGACTCATAATCATCTGAGAATCCGTTACTTTCTATCATCGCTAAGTCTAAGGGTGCGAGATCTGAAACGCCAATAAGGTGTGTGTTGCTGGCAGCGACTGTGTCAGCCAAGTGTGCTGTTGCTATATAGCTGCCGCTAGGCGAAAATCTTTCGTAAGTCCCTACTTTTTGTCCATCAATATAAAAAACAGGATCAGCGCTTGAGCTAGCATGGCTACCAGATGCTTGGCTAATTGACATAGCCACATGGTGCCACTGGCCGGCAGATATAAGCCCATCTGCAGAAGAATCTGAAGATGATGTGCTAAACCAAACTCCTGGCCCTTCGTCGCCAGCTAGACCGGCTGCGTCCGTTCCGTGGCCAAACTTAGACAAAAACCCTATTTTTCTGCTAGAATCCGGATTCGAGCCAGATATGACAAAAGCACGATATCCAGAATCAGGCCTATAGTCTTGGTTTGCAATAACTTGACCGGCGCTACTTAACTGTACTATGCCGCATACTCTTCCTGACTGTCCTTTTGCCGTGTTCTCTGCTGCTGCGCTTGTAAGTCCGGACATGTCCGAATCATAATTTATCCATGCAGCTATTGTAAAAGTATCTAGGTATAGAGGGTTATTTACAGAGCCAGTTAATCTATAATCATCTGAATGATCAAATTGAGCATAATGTTTCGTTGGCGTCAAAGAAACGACACCGACATTTTGGCCTCCGACAAATGCATTAACGGGTGCCCTACTTGCGCGTTCAGCACTATTTCTATGATACTTATGTGCTGATGCATCGCCTGTAATTGTATAATCTAGAGCATTTATTGCGCCTGTTGTTTCCGAACCATAGACTCTAGCTCTTGTTGTGTCATGTGTACTGACACCATACTGACCTTGATGAGCCTGCAGTTGGGTATTGTATATTCTTCTTTGCCCTAGGTTTCTGAAAGTCATAGCGTTATTTGGAGAAAATGTTTCATGCTCTGGGTCTAGAAATCCACGCGACATAGTCTCCAAGCCACCAGGAGAACTAAATCTAGTTTTTATTCTAGTTCTGTTTCTTATTGTGCCAGTTAAAAATGTTCTGTCTAATAAAGTATACTCAGGATGCGTAGGAACATTTCTATTTGGAAAAGCTCCATCCGTTTTTCTTTCTATAGATTTTAACGCCTCGCTCATTTGCACACGAGAATATCTTAACTTATGATTTTGTGAAAAATTGTCTACATTCTTAACGAAAAATGGATCGTTTGCCTCAGGGCTCATAGTGCTAACATATTCGTATCTTTCTAAGAAATTTCCTGCACTAGTAGGAGAATTTCCTGTCATATGGATGTTTCTTACGTTAATTGGACGCTTAGCTATTGTATCTCTAGTGTAGGTAGCATAAGGTCTATTGTGATCATCATAAGTTGGATGCAACAATTTAAATGAGTCTTGTAGCGCACCTGAGCTTGATTTAAACAAGACAACGCTATCGACAGCTACATCGCCTAGGTGACTTGGGCCGGCTGTATATAAAAATCTAATGTAAAAACGTTTTCCTAACCAATTAATTAAGCCGTTTCCAAAACCTGTCGAAGAAATACGAGCTATGGTCCATGTCGCACCTGGTGCAGAATGTTGCTGGCCGGATATAGATCTTGCTCGAAATGATGATGCACCTGTTCCCCACGCAACCACCAAGTCCTCAACGTCAGACACAAAGTTTGGATCTGAAGATGCTTGCACTTTTAAAGTTCCAACACCGGAACCATGCATGTGATAATAAAAAACAAACTGTGCCACAGAACCTTCGTCTAGATCTAGAAAATCTATTAGTGGGGTAGAGAAAGCAAATGATTGGCCAACTTTTGATGGTAGCACCTCGCAATATGCGTATCCAGTAGCATCATCAAGTTGACCAGAAGAAGGTCCTGTGCCTGCAGACGGGGTCGACCCAGAAAAGAAAGTCCATGGATTTTCTGCATTAACCGCGTTTCTCCAATATTCAAAACCGCTTGGCTCTCCAACTATACTACCACTAGGCAATCCTAATATTTTACCATCCGTTTGCGCAGTTGAAGTAGCGTTTTTAAAATATTCTTGGAAAACATAATCTGTATATCCAACTTGATCTAAAAATTCTTGTAAGTGCCAAGCCTCTGGTCTGTTAAACTGATTGTCAGAACCTCTATTTAGCTTAACATGTCTATGCTGTGAACCTCCAACGTGTTTTTCAGTAAATGGGCCCTGCATAGGAATTTCACTATCATAACCATATTTGTCGCTATGTAAGTCCGTAAATTCTAAACCAAACTGGTCTGAATAAATTTTTTGATATCCTGAATTGACCGACGATGAAAATATAGTAAAAGGTAATATCATATTACTTTTTGCGTCAGTATACTGCAAGTCGTTAGCACCCGTGCCTTCAGCATTTGAATCATTCGTTTCATTTGCTGGCATGACTAAAGCTTTAAATCTAAATTTTTCTTTTGTAAGCTCGTCAGGCTTGACTCTATCGTCACAATCTGCAGGAGTAGAGCGATTATCTATATCTAGATAAATAAAATCATCATCGCTAGCCCACTTGATAACAGTTTTATAAAAATCACTCACTAGTCTGTTGTCTGATGAATTAGCGCCACCTTTAAGCTTTAGTGACCTAGCTGTGCTAACATCGACTGGACGAGCTAAGCTTCTATTGTAATAATATGTGCTACTATACCTCGCTCCTGCTGAAGTTTTTAAGGTTGGTGCAGTGCCTGTTACATCTGAAGTTATAATTCTAAGAATGTCCGTTTTGGCATCATCAATAGTTGTATCACCGGAAGACAAAACATCAGAGCGTTCGGCACGGTCTTTCCACCATAAACAATTTTGATTTTGATTTGTCTTTTCATCTGGGTTTAAAGGAGCATGGCCTAGTCTCCAGTTGTACTTTAGCTCTTCAATACCTTTTAAAGATGATATAGGATTATGCGGCTTTGTTTCTAAAGTTGGAAACTTATTAAAATATTTACTTCTTTCTAGTATATGGCTCTCAACCATATTTCTTAGAAAATCAGTAGAATTGGATGATACTGGTATTAAATCAGCGATCATTATCGTCACTGCATCGTCAATCCATTTGAAATACTGAATAAATTTTTCTAAATCTAATAATTCATTTTCTACGCTTTCAAAGAAGTAATGTCTTATTTTTTCTAGTTCTTTATAGTTTGGTCTATAGCGGTTAACAGGATCACCAATAAGGTTATTGAAATTATTTATTGAAGCAAACAGTTTTAACATATCCTCTGATATGATCTGATACATACTTTTCTCAACAGAAAGTAAGTGCTGCACATATGTTGTGTCTCTCGTAAAGACAACATCATCTTGCTTGTTCAAAATTTTGACCATATCGTCGCTGCCGACAACTTCTGGTAATTTTAATTTAGCTGTTGGTATAAACTCTATATCGACAACATGATCTAGAAAAGAAGTATCAGTTATAAAATTGTCGCCGCGGCCTGAATAATTGTGTCGACTGATTGATTTAGACCAATCATCGCCTATTTTATGTCGTTCATTAGTAGAGCCCGATGCAAAGTCATTTACTAAAAACTGACCAGAAGCATTTGAGCCAGTTATGTTCTCAAAAGTCCAATTTAATATCAAGCTTGAAATTTGTGGAGCGTAATTTGTATTTAAAGAATTTAAATAATTTTTATATGGTGAGAGTGTTCCATATGATGATGCATCGCGAGCATGTGATCTAATGACATCGTTCGTTAGATAATCAAGCCAAGCGCGAGTTGAAGATATTTTAACGTCAGAGTGAGCCGATATGCTACCTGTAAAGTTTACTCTATTAGCTCCAACAAAAACTCTTTTTGGTTTTGAGAAAAATTCTTCTGCTTGAGCTAAGCTGATCGTACCAGACAAAGTAAACTCGTCTTGTATAATATCCGAAGCATAGTTGACGCCATAAAGCTCATAAGTATAAGCTGAAGCAGCCGGCTCTAAATAGCCGACGCTAGTATTAAGCTGAAAAGATTCGTCTGTTGGTGCTTTTGTTGGCCTTAACCTAAAAGCTAAATTCCATTTTTCGTTGTTGTATATATCCAAAAAAGACGAATCATTTGAAACTTCTGAAAATATTGGCGTGCCGGCCGAGGACAATAAAGCAAATTTTGCGGCTCTATTGTTGTTCGAATCTTTGATTACAGCGACATTAAAGTTCATGTTGTTGTTGACATTAAACGTAAGGTCAGTGTTCGAAGAGGTTACAGCATGTAAGCCAAATATAGAAGACGTTAAATTAGGAAAAGTTGCTTCTCTTAGGTCATTTACTATATTTCTTTTTGGAAAAAAGACTTCAGTTTCTAACGTAAACATCGCACCTGATAGAACAGAATTAGCGCCGCTGGCTCCAGGAATATAAGACAAAGAATTAGAATCACCAGGAGTGTAATACTGATAAACATTAGCGCCGTAAACTTCCTCTAGAGAATCTGAAGATGTTAAGCGAGTATCAATATCATCAAAATCAATATATCTTTTTGTAATTGATGTGTTAGTTGTTCTATCTTTCAGCTCAAAAGTTTCATTATTTGAGTATATATTTAATTTTATTAATTCTTCGTCAACGCCAAAACATCTTAGAAAATTTCTTAAAGATTTCTCTGTTCCTTTAGATTTTTGTATAAAAGCTAAATTATTGTAAATATTTTGATATATTGTATTTTTTACTTCATGTAACTTATTCTCAAAAAGTTTTTTTTCATCTCTATTAAGATATTTTGCTAAATCACTCACATCAGCAAAAAGTTCTGGAGCTGCATATCCTCTAGACTCTAAGAGTCTTTCAGCAAACGGAAGAGGCTTTTCATAAAACGTTTCATCAGCATAATTGACATTTTTTAAAGAAGGAAGCTTCTCTATCTGCATGTACATGTCATCAAAAAAACTACCTATTATCTGTGTTAGATATTTAAGATTGTTTGAATTTTGCTCGTCATCTTCTAAGATCCATGCTGGTACGGATTTGTATAATGAGGAAGCATTTTCATAGTCGTGCGCAGAGCCGCTTATTGTTTTGTTCGTTAAAAGATTAGATACATCTGGATGTGTGCCATAAATAATTGGATCTTTAAATTCTTTTATCGCTGCTCCAGCTAAAACAATAGCAGAGCCAGTATTTCTTGTCAACGAAGAATTGTAATTTATGTAAGTTCCATTTGAGATCCTACCTGAATAATCTAGAACTTTTTTGTCTATGCTTGGATCTCCAGTTATTCCCTCATTAAATTTATAATACACCCCTAAATTTACTTTATTGGTAACATCACTGTATTTAACGTTGTCCGTATTGGTGCCTCCACCAACTTGATCGATAAAAAATCTACCAATTTCTTCAGCGCTTCTCTCTGTTTTCCAGTATCTAAATTCGTCTATTTGTGCAAAAGTTATATTACCCCAACCGGCCGCGGCATGATACCCTAACGCAGATGAAGAAACTGAATTTGCTAAGGCTCCCAGGGCGCCTTTCATAGTGCCTGTGACCGAATTTATTTTGGTTGTTGAATTAGTTATTGATGATTTATGCACACCATCAACATATAAGTTTGACACTGTGCCAGTACCGACAGTTTTTGCTGTTACAGCGTAATGATGCCAGCTTTGATCTGCGATACCAACTGATGTGTTTAGTTTTGTATCGTGATTAAAGGTCATAGAAACAGACCCAGATTCAACAATTAAACTCATTTGATGGTCTTGATCTGTTTTGCCGCGAGTTCTTACTCTTAAACCAGCATATTCTGACAAAACTGATCCTGAATATGAATTATGAAAAACATATTCATCTTTGTTCGCGGATGTCGATGCCCAGCCTGTTTTTCTAAGCCAGAACTCTATTGTAACGCCATCATCTAAATTTATTTCTAAATTATTGCCTCTACCAAGATCAGTGTCATAAATATTAGCTTTTGATGTACCTACTTTGTTTGGACCAGCCTCAATATCTTTTTTAAAATCTCCTCCTGGGTCAGCATGTGGTCCACCAAAAAATCTTATGTATTCAGGGGCAGACGAGCTAAAGATTGAATTTACACTAGAGACAGTATAAGTGTGAGAAGAGCTATTAAAATTTATAAAACCGTTTGTTCTAGGATATTCATTTTCAAAAATAAAAAGATCCAAGTAAGTACTATCATTCTCCCACTCAATTTTTTCAGCTTGTGAGCCATCATACGGATACGTTTGATATATTCTTTTTATGGCAGTGCTGTAATATTCTTCTGCCAAGCCAAAACGAGCAAAATTTGACGCAGTGGTAAAATCTACATCTGGTATAAATCTTTCTTTGTTTTTAGAATAAACGTCGATGTACCGATAAGATTCAACTCCGCTCGCAAGATCATTTTTTGTTTTGTTTTTAACAAATTTGAGAGAATGCCCTTTGTCAAACAGATCTTTTATACTCATAAAGCTTTCCCAACTAAGTCCTTATAAAATTAATTATCTTCAACTCTAAATTTAAACAACTCTTCTTGTTCTCGCCAACCATTAGATAAGTGATAAAATAATTTTATTCCATACATATACCCGGGCTCTAGCAGGGACATGTTCAAATCAAAATAACTTCCTGAGTTATCGTACGAAAGATACGTGTGTTTTGTAGCGCTACCTGTTGAGTTGTTAATCACAGTTCTATTATCCACCACTCTTACAATTTCGTAAGAGGCGCTTGGGATTATTACACCCTCTATGTCTGTGCTGGCAACCGTATAGATTGTAGGACTAAAATTTCTTGGACGAGCAAAAACTCTAAATCTAGCTTCTTCATCTTTTACATATTTTGCTTTTAAGTTTGTTACTTTAGACACATATTGTGTATAATCATCAGACAATAAAACACTAGTATCATTAAAGTTTTTAACTTTAATTGAGCCGGTTTTGTACTCTCCACCAATCGAACCAGACCAAACGTCGTGTAGTAAAGTCTCTGCTGTATTAATGCTAATCTGTGCTCTGTATACGCCTGTGCTAGACTTTGTAGCAGTAGCAGTAGCTAAAGCGTTGCCAGTTGGAGAATTTGCGCTGCTGGCGTACAAGCTAAGTGTTATTGTTTCACTAGAATTTGGTATATCTACCAAACGGCCTCTAATGTAATTATAAAGGTATAAATTATTTAAATTATCGTCGGCTGGAGCCATGGACGAACTGGCGTAGAAGTAGCCTCTGTCATCTTTTATTGTAGAATCCCACCTAGCTTCGATGGCCGGCCTCTTAAAGAAAAATTCACTAGTTCTAGAGAAAAATCTTTTCGTATAAAAGCTTTTTGTTGCACCATCCGTATTGTGCAAAATAGATCCTTCATCTACTCCAGATGAATTTGAATTATATCCCTCGCTACTAGATGTTAAGAACACACCAAAACCATAATTTGATTGTTTTCCTGCTATCCACTCTTCTACAGCAGCTGTGACGTCAACAAAAAGATCTTCACCGCCGTTGCCAAAAGTATAAGTAGAGGTTGGCATAGACTGTCCTGCGATGTATGAAGCAGAATGATACTCCCCACCAACTTTAGACCACTTTAAGCCTTTAGCTCTATTGACCCAGTTCGAGCCATCAATATTATCTTTTGTTTTATCTTGATAAGACTCCATATCTAGGCCACGGCCCTCTTGCCAAGACTGAGAGACAGCCAAAACATTAAATGTAAAATTGCTTGGTAGCTGCTCAGAGTGTCTTGCATTAAACATTCTCAAGTAAAACTTAACGCTTCCGGAAGCAGGTATTGTGCCAGCTGTTCTATCTGATGATATATTGGAAATTGGAAATTCTACAAGCGCTCTTGATAGCTCAACCGAAGATGTTGTTTGTTGACCATATATAGAAAATACCTCAAGAATATCTGCAGCTCCCATATTTGAGCCTGTTGCTCTAGTTGATAAGTCCACACCAAAAGCATTAGTTATGGTGTTGTCTTTTGTTGCTATATATTTCTTTATCGCCATTATCGAATAGTTCCTATAATATCAAGCTCGGGAAATTTTAATTCATAGATAGTATCCTCTGGGGCGTACAAAATTCTACCATCCGCAGAGATGTACTCTTTAACATCAAGAGTTTCCACAGAATACGAATTGCCAGATTGTGTTCCAGATTTATTTTTAATAGTTACGTCAGTAACATCAACTATTTCATCTAAATTATTTAGAGCATCATAGATTTTTGTTATATAAATTGGCTGGCCAATATTCATTTTTTCTAAAAACATTTCTTGTATTTCAGTGATAGCGATGTTTAAGGCCTCTGTCTTGTCTTGGGAATAATCCACAACTGCAACAAAATTTATCTCTATGTTGATTATTTTAGGATCCAATATGTCCATAGTGTCGTTTATCATTTTGTATTGGTTTAGCCAAGTTTTAAGATTGTTTTTTAATATTCTTGGTGTTAATATTAAATTATTTTCAGAGTCTTCTGATGCAACATACAAATTAAGGTTTCTTTTAAAAGAATCTTGATCGCGAACTATCTTTGCTCTTTTGATTCTTCCAAATTTAGACGGCATTCTGTAAATTAAAGCTTCATAATCACTGGCAGTAACTGCTCTATTTTGAGAGGCAAACACGTCGTTAACTCTTTGCTTTAATTCTCCTAAAGTTGGTATGCTAACATCTCCAAGAATTGGCTCTTCGTTGACTACCTCTAATGAGTCTCTTACAAAAGCCACCTTTGTGTTGTTTGTGGCATCACTAGAGAATATAAATAGTGGCTGTACAATTCCTGACAAACCTCTAGATGCAACATTAACATTATCAATCGTATTTGTTCTATAAGAAACAGTTAGAGTTGTATTTGCCGGTGCTATACCAAACTTATCTGTCTCTAAAAGTTTAGATGGGTCAAATGAATTATCGCTTTCATAGTCTCTACCGTGCATTTTCAACACTACATTAGATGGATGAGTAACACGATCTGTTTTCAAATTATCTTCTGAACCGTACCCAAATTTTAAAAATATAGAATCATTTTTATTTTGTACGATGTACCTTCTTGGTACACTTGTCACAACCATGGTATTAGGAACGTGTCTTCTGGTTTCTTTATCCTTATTCACAACAGATCTGTAAATTGTATCTTGCGACAAATAATCAACTTGAAAATACTCATGACCTTCGGAATCTATCACGCTAGTAATTTCAGAAATATTTGGGTCAGAAAGCTCTAGAGTTAAAAATTTTCTAAACTCTCCAACATTAAATATTTGAATGTCCTCTTCACCTGATATGACTTTCCCCATCGCTTTTACGGCGTATGCAGTTGCTTGACCGTCTTGTTCGTTACTAGTCGCAACGATAATTTCGTTATCAGAATTTCCAAAATCAACATCATCAATTAAGCTAAATATCTGTCCGCCCGTTGTAGAGAACTTGCTTCCCTTTGCTAAAACTGGTAAGTAAGTTGTATCAACAGTTCCATCTGCTGCGACTGGCGCTAGCACATACATGGTCACTAAGCCAAAAGAATTAGATTTAAGTGGCTGCGTGTAACCTACTTGCTCACCCATCCTTAGGACATTTTCATATTCTATGGACGTATCTAAAAATGACTCATTTGCTTGATAATCCAAATAAAATGATAAAACATCGCCAACGTAAGAAACAGTATCAAGCATTAAAGATCCAAAAGAGGCCTCAGAAAAATCTTTGTATATGTTAGGGTAATATCTTCTAGCGTATTCTACCAAGCCCTCTTTAATATTGTTAAAATCTCTATTTGAATACTTAATTATTTTTTTACTTTTCTTAGCCATTCTATAGCGAGCCTCTTGTATCTATAACTATTTGCGAATCTAGATTTAAACTTGGTACAATATACTCTATTATGACTGAGAGCACTAAATCATCATCTATGTTGTTGTTTTGCTTATTTGAATTCATTATTACTTTTGTGATCTTTATAAATGGCATGTATTTTGCAACCTGCTCATCTATTCTCTGTCTAGCCAAGCTTTTCACTCTTTCACGTGGTTCAAACAAAAAATTTCTCAAACCCACACCAAAGTCTGGGTTCATTATTCTTTCACCAGGCGATGTTAAAAGCAAGTTTTTAAAATTTTGTTTTATCTGTTCGCCGTAATTTTGAATCAAATCATAATTTCCAAATCGGTGATCTCTTTGTAACGGTAATTTTGGTCCTATGCCTTGCATATTGTTCCCCTATAGTTGATCTTCACAATTTGGATCGTCTTCAAGTTTTTGCATATCGTCGTGTTGTTTTTCTTCTATTGCATCTATAAGTAGTAACACAAGATAAATCATGCCAGGAATGGTACTCGGAGGACCACCAGGGAATGGTGGTGGAACAATACCACCTAAATAGGGCATCATCGAAGGAATTAGTGCCGCCCACAAACCTGGCAACAAGAAAGGAGACTTAAAGAAAGCTTTTAGTTCTTTTTCAGCTTCTTTCAAGGCGCCGTTTTTGTATTCCACAAGCTTTCGCTTTTCTTCCTCTAATTTTTTTAAAGTCTCAGCTGCTTCGTTGTATTCCTCTATAACTTTTTGCATTTCTTCAAATTGTTCTTTGAAAGAATCCCAAGAATCTAACTGTTCATCTGTCATTTGATTACTAGCTTCAGCCGGCAATTCTTTTATTTCAAGCTTTGGCGGTTTCCAATCTTCAATAGGGTCAGTTGATTCAACATCAATTACAACACTATCTTGAGCCGGACCAAGTCCTGCTTTAAGGCCTTTTAGTATCTCTAAAGACATGGCTAGCTGCAATTCAAACTGCGTCATTACTTGCTTTGCTGTCATAATGCCTGTATCTATTATTGTCTCTGCTGTTTGCACAGCAGTCTTGATTGCTGCTAGCGTTGTAAAGACAATCGTATTTGATATATCAATTATAGCTTTTGCAATTATAATCGCTGGGTCTGTAACCTCAACAAAACCCTTAAGTATTAACATAGGTGTTCTAAAGATAATTCTTAATATTTCCTTAGTTAAATTGTCCTCTTTCCCTGTTGTCCCCATGTCTTTTTTATCTGCCATATCTTTTAATAGATTAGCAACTGGATCTGGCAAGGATTTATAATCAGCGGAGTTAGCTAAAGTTTGTATGATTGTTTTTATAGATTTTTTAGTTTCTTCTAAAACATCTGTTGGTTCTGGTATGAATTTAGATAATCCCTCAGATGAAACAATAAACGGCAGAGCCATATACCTCTTCATCGGAAAAAGATACTCATACATTAATTTAAATTCTGCTGTTTTTTGTATGTCGGTCATTAAATCATTTGATAAATTACCATAGAAAAATTGTTTAAAATTGTAAGCAAGATGCTTAAGATGTTTTTGGCCAGGCGTAGATATAATTGTATTTATGTCAGCATCTTTTTCAAAACGATTGACGTTGTCGTCTGCCATGCCTAACAATTCCATACTAAATGGCTGATTTGATCTTGTTATACCTTTTTTGTCAACCAAAGTAAAAGATCCGGGTGAGCTTGGAGAATTAACAATTTCTCTCTCTACCTCTACTATTGGAATTTGAACTTCATTTACTGGCATCGAGTTTAATTCAGTTAATCCGCGGACGACAGATGGCCTTTGAGTAAAAAGACATTTTGCTTCTTTTAGTGTGTTTGTGTCTGACGTACCAAATGCACTATTAGCTATTGAGTTAAGATTTAATCCTTCTGTGTTTCCTAAAGAATAAGAATTAACATAAGTCATCCTCACTCCAAAGCTTACTTTTTTGTAAAATGGCTTTAGACCATAAGCTTCAAAAATCATCTTTAAAGGCGCTCGACCCTCATCGTCTCTATAGTTTTCTATAAAGGGCAGGAATATGCTACTATAATAATAACTCCAGCTTGAAAGGGGCACGTAGCCGCGCATGTAACAGTTTAAAATATTATTTGAATTTCTAGCGGATTCTAAATCTTGCAATAATTCTAAGAAATCATTAATATCATAACTGGCAAACAAAGTTGCATCATGGCAAGGAACTCCATTTTTTTCGTAATCACTGTACAAGTCGACCACAAAATTTTCTCTTTCTTCTCCATCTGAATAGTCATCTATCTTTACATACGGTTGAAAAATGACATTTCCAAATCTTGAGTTCAATTCATTTGCGACAGTAAATTCTTGAAAATTTTCAAAATTAAAAAGATCTACCTTAAAACCACTATATTTTTCTTTATTTTGTGCATAGTATGTTTGTTCGCTAATCATGTCTTGGCTACCAACAGATAAATTTTTTGTTGCTGGAATAGCCTCTTCAGAATAGTTTTTGTTTGCTGCGAGCGCTTGAGTGTTTGTTACGTCATGAAAATCAAAAGTTATATTTTGATAATAGTTTTGCGCAAGCGAGTGAAAGTAGTTTTTATTATTTCTTTTTCTTCCGTGGAAATATCCATATATATCAGATTCTAATCGTGCGCTGGTGTACTGTTGATCTATTTGATTGTGAAGTGCGCTTAACGGTGAGATATCTGGAGGTTGACCGTCGCCAAAATTCATGGTGTATATGTTGTTTTCCATGCTAGCATGTACCACATATTCTATGCCAGTTTGAGCATGTATTTCAGATAAAACGGAGCCGGAAATACTTCTTTCACCTTCATCAAAAATCCTTTCATATTCCTCAACAAAGTCTGGATCAGAATTTTTTAAAGTTGTAACACTTAATTCAGTCGTTAAAGGGTTACTGTTAAGGAACATTTCATTTATTACTTTTGATATGCTAACTATTTCTTCTGAAATTAAACTTTCTACTGCGCTTTCGCCATCTAATTTTTTAGTTAATTCTAGCAAAGTTAAATCAATATTTTGCTTTGAAATAATATCATTTGCGGCTGCTGCTAAAAATACGATATCATAATCTTTTTTGATATTTTCTATGACGATAGTTTTTAGTGCATCGTCTGAAAATACATCTTCTATATTAAAACTATCCCAAGAAATTAACGCAGACAAGCACATTTCCAAAGAATATATTTTTGCTATCATGATTATCATGCCCTCTATGAGAGCTAATCTAGCAGATGGTGCAGCATCAGGTGAAGTCTCGTATATGTCTTTGCACAAAGATTGTTTATAGAAATTTAATATTTTTGGTTTTACGACATCTAAATTAAAAAAGTCTGTTTCTGTCTTATCTAAATCCTTTGTTGAGGCGGCGCCTACTTTATCAAAAATTAACTGACATCTGGGATCTATTTCACTAGTTGAGGTTGTTTTAAGAACTTTTTTCCAAAGCGACCTCATGAATCCTCTTCTGTGCAGTCTTGAATGTTTAAGCTTAGAGAATGCTTGATTAACATAAGCATATTGCAAAGATGTATACCCATACGTCGATAAAATATAATTCATGTTTCTTTCTATATTATGACGGTCTTGCTGCAAAAGAGTAATGTTGCTAGCATTAGGAGCATAGAAAAATTCGTCAAACTTTTCAAAAAACTTTTTAGTTAAAAAACGACCAAATATTTGAGCCTTAAAGTTGTACGGATCAACAGTTTGAAAGTATCTTGGATTATTAATTCTAGAGAATTTTGGTGTAAGTAGATTTTTTTCAGATGCAGTTCTAGAAAAAACAGAGTCATAGTTTGATAGCATAGACTTCATGGCGGAAGAATCAGTGTACAGGCCATTAATTAATTCTTGCACATCTTTAGGCAAGTTTTTTGTAAAATTAAAATTATACTTTTTGTCTTGCGCAATATCAACATCAACTAAGACATTCGGCGGTGAAGCAGGTCGACCATTCGCTTGCGGTACTTTAGCTTTAAGAAGTAAGGATGCATTAACTATGTTTTCACCTTGTGCTAGATGATTATCTGACAAAGGTAAGACAACGTTTTGGTTAATAAGTTTTGAATCTTCCCTTGTAATATTTAAATTATTTACTAAGACATCTATCTGGTCGCCTGGAGTTGATATATTAGAAAATATATCTGTTATTTTAGATGCTACATCTTGTCCACCGGGGGCTAACACTTCGGTAAAAGGCAAATTATAACTTAAAATATTTGGGTTAAAGTTTAGATCATTTTCTATTTTTGATATATCAGAGTACATGCTAGCTTGTTGAGTAGCTGGATCATTACCGTATCCAATAGACTCGGGACGATTGTTTAAATAATCATACAGCTCTTTGTTTACTAAATCATCTTTCATAGAGAAATAATCTATTATACTCCCATCGTCTTGATTGAAAGGCAAGCCTGGGTCTCTAAAAACTTTTTCAAAAGATATGAAATGTGGTAAAATTTGAAGCGGCTTGTATGTATGTCTTCGGTCCTCATCATCGAAGAAATTTCTCATGAGGTTAATGGCCAAATTAGAATCTATAAAAAAATCATTTAAATCTAATGAAGATTCATTTTCATTTTGTAAAATCTCTGGATATTTGAAAACACTGACAATCGGGCCTTTGTCACCTTCGTGAAAATACCCGGGCGCCGTACCGCCGCCTGGGAGCGCAGTAAAAACTACTTTACAAGTTTCTGGTGTCAAGTGCTTTATATTAGGAAATATTTTTTTAATTTTACTCATTTCAAGACCGGTCGCCTCAGCAACTGTTAATTCTTGAAAAGCTCGTAAAATATTATAGCCTCCGCTTTTTGTAAATGGCGTTTGGATGATCTTCGCGGCGGCGCCGCGTGAAAAGCCACCCGATATAGTTGTAGCTTTTCCATCATCTAACGGGTCTCGCTCTCTGAGAGTCTTCATTATTGGAATTAAATTTCTTAAACCAGGAGACAGCACAATCCAGTTGTACCATGAGACTAGTTCTTCAAGTCTACCTTTGAGGAAATTTTTTGTCTCTTCATCAATATTATTGATGGCTTGTTGCTTAGCCAAAGATATGACGTCACTATTTGATATATCATCTTCTATGTCGTTATCATCTCTATATTTTTGAATAGCAGTTTCATCATCCTCCACTTGAATATCGCCAAGAGCGCCAGATGCTGTGTTACTATCTTGAGTGGTCCCACTTGCTGAGGCAATAATATTTTTAACCTCTTGAAATTCTTCACGGGCATCCTTAAAGTTAGAAATGTTACTGAATGTCTCCAACGCGAGAAAGAGGTCATCAAAATTGTCTTCTAAAAATAGGGCCTCAAATGTAGCTGGATGAGAAGCAAACTTAAGATTATTTTGCATAACTTCGCTGAGGGAATCAATAACTGTTGAAGCATCTTCTGAATCAAATACTGTTGCGTCTATAGCATTTAGTAGCGGTATGGGAAAATTATATCGTTCGAAATCAATTTTTAAACCTGTATAATATGCTAGCATGATATACCAGTTGTCAACATCATTAGAAATATCAATTAATTTCTCATTTAAACCATAAGTTTTTTTGATCGCTGCGAATGGATTTGACCTCGAATCAATATTGCCTGGAAAGTTAAAGTTTTTGTTACTATTGTTTGCAATATTAAACAATCCATTTTTATTTTTATTAAGCACTCTAGGTTTATAGAGATCTTCCGGTCCAATAATTAAATTTTCTAAGGATCTAGACTGAAGGTCTGATGTAAACTCAGAATACATTTCATCGACCACATCTTGTGCGTTTGCACCTATCGGTTGTCTTGATATAACATCTGACAAAAAACCAAGAAAATAATCTTTTTTTGTTTTTTCAGCGTCAGTATTTGCTGGTATAGTAGTCGCTAGCAAATTCAATTCTGGATTTGTAATTCCTTTTAACATGCAGCCATAGTGAATAGGCACAACTTCTCTTTTATCAAAGAAGTCTTCATCTACTCTGTACCTGTTTCTGTCAATAAGATAGCTTTTTGCTTTGCTAGCTAAGTCCTCATCAGAAATTAAAATATTTTTTTCTATAAACTCCTTTGGGAATATTGATGTTAGGGTAGTTTGTTTTTCTAATATTTTTTGGCCAGTTAGTGCGACGATACGACTATCCAAAAAATTAACAATAAAGTCATTATAGATCTTATCGGCTTCTACTAGCACTTTGTCTCTAAAATTGCTAATTTTATCAAAAACTCTTTTGCCCTCGTCATCATCTGATGACGTTATATTTGACAAATGATGAGGTAAAGAAAAAATTGAACCTTCTACATTTCCAGCTCCCACACCAACAGAGGAAGGTGCTTCAATAAACTCTATTAGATTTTTAACTTTTTCTTTTAGCTGTTCTATTTTATGAAGCTGGTCCTTCGCAGATTGTCTTCTCTCAGGAGTTGAACCATCAAACTGTTCATTAATAAGATATATCTCTCTATCAATTATATCTTCCAGTAAATCTCTCAACTCTTGTGCAAATAGTGCTTCTTGAGTAGCAAGATATATGCTTCTTTTCAACAAAGCGTCACGCTCGACCTCTTCCCGTGCTAAGTCATTAATTTCTTGTTCCTCTTCTTCAGTTAGAAAAGCAAAAGTATCCTCTCCTTCAAAATCACTACCTGAAAATCTTGTGTAGCAATTGCCATAGTGAAAATATCTATTGTAAGTAATCGGATATATTTCTAAAGTTTTTGTCCCTGACGTCGTGTTTAGATTGTACAAATCTGAACGTGATGGATCTGCTATCAAAGCCAAACAGTTTTTCTTGTAAGGTTCTGTTATCGCTTGTACAAACATATCGTGCGCAGCCACTAATGCCTCGGGATCCGTAGCAGCAAGCAGACCTTTAGGTGGTGTTGAGAAGAATTTCAAAGAATTCATGTCGATTAACAAAGAACCCTTAACGTTGTTGAGCATATTGTCAGTTATTCTCTGCATGCTGTCTTCAACACCTGGTGGTATTTTAAAGCTGCCGCCGTCACCACAAATTGGAGGAAAAGAATCTTTTAGAGGATCCGCTCCGAACAAGCTAAGGCTGGTCAATCCTATTACTTTTTGCCTTAGCTCTTGTAACTCTTTGTCAATTTGCTCTTGACACTCTTCTTCAGTCAGCCCGCCCAGTTTGAGTTGTTCACACCTGGCGTCTCTATCAAAAGCTGCATCACACAAATCATCGACAAGAGGGAGCTGATTTAATGGATCTACAAAATTACAAATATCTAAATCTAAAGAATCTCCAATCTTTTTAAAAGCGACTCTTATTTCATATATCGTATCGATGCCGGCGGCATATATTTCTGGCCAGACTTGTTCTGTCCTTGTCAATATTTGTTTTAAGGTAAACTTCGTGGCATCGCCGCGAAGCAGAGCACACAATATTGAATTGTTTTGAAGATTATCAATCGTATCTTTCATCCACGCTACGATATCTACATCTGGCACACCATCTAGCTTAGGTAAATCAGATCCTGATAAAACAGGGAATGGTATGCTTTCAGGCTTGTTCGGTGGCTGACCGGCAGGTCCTGTATCTTTGTTTTCCTCTAAGCATTTTTCTAAAGCATCCTTTATAAGAAGATCAACGATTTGACCCAATATTAATCCAACCATAGATAGAATAGCTTTTAACAGAGCTTTTTCATAGTCTCCCATGTGAGAATCTGTTGGTAACTTATCTGGAAATTTAAAAGTTAAGGGCTTTGGAATAAATTGCTTTTTGAGCTTTTCAACAAAAGAGTCCCACCATGCTTCTCCGCCACCATCGAAAAAAGCACCTGGGTCTTTTAAAAGCTCTTTGAGACCTTCAAGCACCTCTCCAACTAGTAGCTCACATATGCTCTGGATGCTCATGAATTGCTTTGCATATGCTAGCCAGTCCTCTGCCGCTTGTACCGCGATTCTTACATCTCTTCCTGCAGACTCACTAAAAATACCTTTAAATTGAAAATTACTGAGGCCCTTGTCCACTGCTGATGAAAAATTTTCACTACCAATTAAACTTTCAAACTGTGCTTGATCAGGTACCAAGTATCCCATTCTTACTAATTCTGCGCGGGCTTGATCTTCACTAAAGCCTTTTGAAAGCAATCTTTGTTTGGCTCTTTCTATCTCTTGCTCAGTGTAAAATTCTGGTAAAAGTGTGTATCCACCCGCTTCACCTATGCCTAAGTAGTGAGCTGTCGAGGCACCGAATGGAAGTTGTATCTGCGTATCACCATCTGGACGGGGCCCGGGAACCAAATTAACAAACTGTTTTGCTGCTTCCATCTCTTTAGTTATGTTAATAATACTAAGAGCAGGTGGCCTAGGGCTCATTTTCATAGACGTTGCAATTGGCATGCCATTAAATGAGGGGTCGATAACAATTCCATCTGGACCTTCGTCGTCAACAGATAAATTATCTTTATTACTTATCGATGGAGAGTTTTCATAGAGTTCAAAAAACTCTATCGATGCTTGAGAATCTGGACTGAGAAGTGCTGCAGCTAACATGGCCTGTTCGATTGGTCCTGACCCAGTGCTTTTAATTAACTCTATAATCGCAGCTTCACATATTCCCTCAGCAGTAAACTGTATACCTAACTCTTTATACAAACACGCCATGATCATGGCCATAATTGACTCAAAATCTATAACGTTAAAAAACTGTGTATATAAAGTTCTAAGATACTCGTTGTCTTTAAATTTACCTCTAATTTTTCCTAAATCAGATTTAAGTTCAAGCTGTTGTTTTGAAAACTCAGGACTCGATGCTGGAGTCTTTTTGTTGTTTTCTTTAAAATATTCCTCCATGCATTCTGGCCGGCTGTAAAGCTCTTCTTGCAGTAGCTTTTCCTCCATACCAATAGTTGGACCCGATCTATTAAGTTGATCAATAATTTCTTTACATGTTAATTTTGGCTCGCTAACCAAAGATGGATCTTTTGAAAGATATATTTTTACCGGTGGGACGAAAAAAGAACTAAAGAAGTCTCTCCAGTTGTTTTTTAATTCAGAATCTCCGCCGGTCGCTGAGGATCTGTTTTTTATTTTATCGTGAGCTAAGAGTAAGTGCAGCGCACGAGAAGAATAAGCGCCAGACAATTCTCTTCTTAAAATAGGCAAGCCAATTTGAAGCGCTATTGCACTTCTTCTTACCTCTTTGCCTGAACCGGCGGACAACTCTTCTTCAGTTAAATATGGGTCAAAAGAAAATATATCTATATCATCAGACCCTCCATCACTTGGAAGGCTATCTGGGTCTGGAGAAAACAAAATGTATGAAACTGTTTCTCTAACATTAGCTCCAATTTCTTTGTTATCTGTTAATCCAATTTGTATTATATGTTTTGCTCCATCCTCTCCAGGAATCAAGCCAGTGGAGGCCAGCTGATGTATAGTGTCCCTGTTTGTGGACATGGGATATGCTTGTCTGGCAAAAAAAGCGTCAAATATGTTTGGCAAATCTTCTAAAGCTTGAATTTGAGTTTCTAAATCAAATTCTAAACCACTGGCATTTTCTATAGTTGCGTTTGATTCATCAGCTTTTGCTTTTATTTCCTTAAGTGTTTTTGACAAATATGCAACTCTGTCACTAAATTCGTTCATCGGCATAGAAACAGCATAGCTTCTACCCCCGTAAAATGGATCATCATTATCGAAATTATTTGTGTATGATCTGACGTTTTCTGGCAAGGAATCTATGTAAGAAGCTCTAATTGCAAACAATCCTTTTTGATTATTTGGGCTAGCTTCATTAGCATTTAATTTTTTATCAACAAGAATAAAGTGTTTATCAAAAAGGTGAGAAGTGTTTGCTTCTTGCTTATTAAAATATTTTAACAAGTTTTTCCATGCAGTATCTTTAATTGTTGACATAGAGTTCGATGCTGCATCGTTTTTCGCATCAGTTATTGCTTGCTCAGAATTCTCTATGTCGCTCGTGCTTTGGTCTATTAGCTCTGCCTCGGTGGGCCTTCTTGTTTCACCTGCTATGAAATAGTAAAATCCTTGTGATAATTTTAAAGTTGGCGCTAGCGAAAAAGAGTTTGGGTTGTAAAATATTTCTACTTGTCCATTTTTTCCAATAACCGTAGAGTTGTAGCTTTCAAAATCATAATACTTTAATACTACTTCTTCTGGATCTAGTTTGATCCAAGTTTGTGAATTTTCTGGATCAACTCTTTCAGATCCTTTTATAGATATGGCAGAGTCAATAGTGTTACCAACACTATCTGCACGCTGGCCTAGTAATATTTTTTCTGATATATAAGGATCCGGAGATGAAGCAAGAGCAGAATCTTTAATTCTAACATATTCTGCCTTTGTGTATATGATTCTAGACTGATTTTTTGTAATCAAAAAATCCCATCTGGCTTTGAAACCTATTCCATCAGCTTGTTCGGCTGGTGATGGATTCCCAACTAAATCAACAACATCTTCTCTAAGCTTGGGGTCAAGAG
>MDTC01188095.1_pt1 | contig 36910 bp, 29 predicted proteins | sample 811181 | NCBI WGS metagenome assembly MDTC01 (sample SAMN05326644, study PRJNA326480) | marine metagenome | isolation source: seawater | place: Pacific Ocean: North | collected 2011
ACCTTCCGCTTCGGTGGTCGGGATATGAGACTGACTGATGTGCATGGTCACCTCATCAAGCAGATCCTCGCCTGAGGCGAGAGGAAGGTTCGAAAATGCGTGAGACTTGACTCGGTTCTCTTGTTGTTCCGATCCGTGATCTGTCTGGAATAAGAATCTTGCGAATGGTCGGCGGGAATTTCATTGAAATCTTTTTGCCTCTAGCACCTCCTGCATTTCGCCAGCCTTTTGCGGCGAATTTGAAGTGCTCGCTATGTGCATAGGCCTAGCGAAATGGTCGACCTCGCCGACATCGAGCACACTGTGCAGTTGCTAGTTGCCGTCGCTCGTTCGCTCAAGAGGAGCGAGCGCGGCATTTGGTAAACCTCGATGCCCTAGGTCAGCGTCATCGCATTAAGTAAAGTGGTGCAGTCGGATAAGAATTGAGGACAGTCATCTGGTTTAATTATTTTATCATATTTGTGAATGACGAGCCATTGGCCTGCGGCATCTACGTTCCATCGATGCTTGCTTTCAGCTTCAAGTTGTTGGATGACTATTTCATTAAAGATCTTACGTACGGAGGATGCACTGTCGCCGTGTAAACGGTAAGCTTTGGAGAATTCTGGATATTGCTCAAAGTTGATGTCCTTAAAGCCAAGCACATCGGCAAATCTATGGTAAAAACGCTCAGGCTTGCAGGTGAATTGCGGCAATTTAAAGCCATCCTTACTGCAAATTTCGAAAGCGATAACGGTTTGCGAATATTGCGCACTATTCTTAGGTCCACCTGTGATGTAGTGGTAATCAAAGATAAGCACATTGGTATCTTCAAGTGTGCCTTTGATTAGATTAACGGCATAGCTGCTGTTACCTCTTTCGAAGAGATCTATGCCGTCTAAACCGAGTGTACTTGGATGGAATTCCCCTGCTAGGAATATCATTTTAAGTGATTTGGCTACGGCATGCATCGCCGCTGTGCGTTTCTTATCGCGGAGATGTACAATGTAGAAAATAAAACCGATAAGGCCGATGGGAACTATGTAGACCCATGTGTCTACTTCTGCAGAATAGAGAACAGGAAATAGAAAGGCTGGAATTACGGCATACCATTCGGGAGCTGGTTTTGGGAACAATTTCATACACGCAGATTGTAAAGTATCGTACGGCGTTGATCTAAATGTATACTTGATAGTGTCGTTGCTACCAGAGATAAATACATGTCGATTGGCCGTGGCCACGTTGGGTGGTTTGCCAAACGGCCTCATAGGTTAGTGTAGCGGAGCAGGAAATTACGCCAACGCGACCGGGCTTGTGAATGTAGCCTGACACAATGTCAATTTTACATTCGCCTGGCGTGATAATACCGGGGCAATTGGGGCCTATTAGGCGCGGTTTTGTATCTTGTAATTCTAGGCGTCGGCGAATCTCGGCCATATCGCGAACAGGTACGCCCTCGGTGATGCAGATGACGAGTGGGATTTCTGCTTCGATTGCTTCAAGGATCGTTAAAAGGGATTATAAATCCGGCATCGTTTTGGAATGGTGTATCGGCCGATAAGAGGGCATAGTATTACAATGGACTCACCTACTATATGGTTCCTCATCGGTCTGGGATTGGTCTTGGCTGAATTTGTTGTCCCAGGCGTCATCCTCGTCTTTCTGGGGGTTGCCGCTTGGATTGTTGCGATACTCGACTGGGCTTTCTTGGACTCTTTCACTGGTCAACTTTGGGTTTTCGGTATTGTTTCAGTAGGGTTGGTCGTTTTCGCGCGAAAATACGTAAAGGCTTGGTTTGCCGGGAAAGAGTCCGCCGGAGCCAGTGACATCGATGAAGAGTTTCTTGGAAAGACCGTTGAGGTCGTTAAAGCGATTAGTGTTGGTGGCTACGGGCTCGTTGAGTTGAAAGGCAGCCATTGGAAAGCAACTTCTGAATCAGATTTAAACGAGGGCGACTACGCCGAAGTGGTCGAGCGGATCGGACTCACCTTGAAAGTTATTCCCCGCTGATAGTCCCCTTTTATTCACATTTAAGTAGAAACTAACAAATACATAATACTATGGAATATATTATCCCGATCGGAATCGTTATTCTTGTCATCATTGCATTGGCCAAGACTGCTCAAATCGTTCCTCAACGCAAGGCTTTCGTGGTTGAGCGCCTCGGAAAATACAGCCGCACTCTTGAAGCCGGATTTCACATTCTCATCCCATTTCTCGACCGAATCGCCTACAAGCATTCGCTTAAAGAAGTGGCCGTCGATGTGCCTTCGCAGATGTGTATCACGCAGGACAATATCGCAATTGAAATCGACGGGGTACTCTACTTGCAGGTGCTTGATGCCAAGAAGGCGAGTTACGGAATTGAGAACTATCTCTATGCTTCGACTCAGTTAGCACAGACGACGCTGCGATCTGAAATCGGCAAGCTGGAGCTCGATCGCACTTTTGAAGAGCGTGATGCTATCAACGCCAACATTATCGAGGCTTTAGACAAAGCGGCCGACCCTTGGGGATTGAAAATCACCCGTTATGAAATTGCAAACATTGCGCCACCTCAGAGCGTACGAGATGCCCTTGAGAAGCAAATGCGAGCTGAGCGTGAGCGTCGCGCTGTAATTGCTGAGTCGGAAGGCGAACGAGAGGCCAAGATTAATGTGGCCGAGGGGGAGAAGCAGGAAGTGATCAAGCAGTCCGAAGCGTTCCGCGACAAGCAGGTCAACGAGGCTGAAGGTAAAGCCAAAGAGATTGAGATGCTTGCGACCGCTACAGCTGAAGGGATTCGTAAGATTGCGGAAGCGATTGAAAGTCCTGGAGGATCTAAGGCAGTGAACTTGCGCGTCGCGGAGCAATACGTGGATCAGTTTGGCAATCTTGCCAAGGCGAACAATACGCTCATCATCCCGAATAATCTCTCTGACGTCGGGGGCATGGTTGCCGGCCTTGCCAAAATACTCGACAAGAGCAACAACTCTGGGCCAAATATTCCCTCTGTTCCGTCCTCTTGATAAAAGAAAAAGAACAATTCGGATAGCCGCTCGCGCTACAAGTGCAGGCGGTCTCTTCTATTATGGCTGGGCTTTCTTCTCAATCACCGCATAAGCGTTGTGATTGTGAATAGATTCAAAATTCTCAGCTTCGACGCGATACCAAGAGATGTCTGACTGATTTTCCGAGGCAGCTGCGACGTTGCGAACGAGGTCTTCGACAAAGACAGGGTTATCGTAGGCTTCTTCGGTGACGTGTTTTTCGTCGGGACGCTTGAGAAGGCTGTAGAGTTTTGAACTCGCACAGCTTTCAACGAGTTGAATCAAGTCTTCGATCCAGACAGGTTCGGCGGCGAAGCGAACGGAATACTTCACGACACCTCGCTGATTGTGGGCACCCCGACTACTGATGGCCTTGGAGCATGGGCAAAGCGTGGTCACTGGAACGAGGACAGTAACGACAAAGTCTCTCTCATCGCGCGAGCCGTTAATATCGAAGATGACCTCGTAGTCCATCATGCCTACTTTTTCGGTCACGGGGGCAGGCTTCTCGAGAAAGAAGGGAAAGCGCAGTTTGACGTGGGCCCGTTGAGCATCTAAGCGCTCCAATATCTCAGCGGGAAGTTGGGCGATGGAGTGGACATCGAGGACCGGCCCGTTCGAATTTAGCACCTCGACGAACCGGCTCATGTGGGTGCCTTTGTATTTTCCAGGCAGGTCAACTGCCATAGAAAATGTGGCCACGGTGCTTTGCTCAGAGTACTCTTTGTCCCGAATTCGGATGGGATATTTGAGTTCCTTTATCCCAACCCGATCGATATCGAGATTCCGGGAGTCCGGTTCATTTTGAATATCAGTCAAGGTTTCCATGCCCCTCTTCATCGCTTCTCCGAGTGAATCAATGGCGAAGCGTCGCTACCCTGCTTGCAGGGTGAGCGGATTCAAGTGGGATTTAACGGCGCTTCCTCGATCTTTTCCGTTTCCAAAATAATACCGACGATGGCACAGTCTGGCATGTCCCGAATGTCTGCCAGGGCTAAGAGCCGGCTATATTCCAACCTTGAGAAGTATGCGCGCTCCGGGATGGGTATGGAAAAAGCCTGCTCCTCTCTTTTGAAGCAGCCACGACTGAATTCCGCCGAGCGGTTAGTATACGAAGTCATCCTGAGTGGACTCTCTCGCGGAGAAAGTATCGGGACCGCCATGGGTGGAGCCGCTAAGGTGGTGACAGCCCTCGAGGTAGAGATTGTCTCAGCTTCTGAAGAGGGTGGGATGCTGGAGAAAGGGTTCAGTCATCTTGCGGAATATTTTCGACGGGCGGATCAGACGCATCGGAGGATAATCCGGGGGCTGACCTATCCGCTGATCCTTGTGCATGTGGCTATTCCGGTCTGTACTTTTGTCGTTGCCATGGTGCAGCAAGTATCGGACGCCTGGGGAGGGGATGATGGTGGCAGGACTTTCAGAGCTGCCTTTTCGGAGATGGGAGTCGCAATGCTGGTGGCTTATCTTTCCATCGCCATCCTTGTCGTCGTGGCAATGCTGCTGCATCAGTCGGCGCGGCGCAATGGAGCGGTTGATGCGGTTCTTAGACGAGTTCCCCTGATTGGGACAGCGAGAAGGTCCGTGGCAATGGAGCGATTTTCACAGGTATTCGAGATATTCCTCCTCGCGGGCAAGAAAATGAGCGACTGTTTCGTTGGGGCCGGGAAGGCTTCTGGAAGTGGTCTTATTTACGAGGCGAGTCTTTCCGGAGAGAAAATTGTCGCAGGTGGCGATTTACTAGCTTCGGCGCTTTATGCCGCTCCCGCCGCGTTTTCGAATGAATTCGCGCACGGAATGGCGGCTGCGGAGGAGGTAGGTGCGCTCGACATTGAATTGGACCGATGGGGGCGATTTTATTCTGAAGAAGCTGCGGCAGCCATGGACCAAGTGGGGAATTGGACGCCTAAGCTGTTTTACTGGGGGATCCTCATTGTGGTCGCTTGGATGGTTATCAGGTCCGGAATCGCGTATAAGGAACTCATAATCAGGTTTCTAGAAGATTCGTAACAAAAAACAAAATCAACAAAACGCTTGTTTCGTTCAGAATTGAGGTGGACGAAAAAGTAGATATTGTTAAGGTTTCGGCCCGGTTTTTGAGAATCGCTTAAAACCATGAAATAATTTGTCCGGTCTCTCGATTCGGACTGCCTAGGCATGAAAATTTTCGCCCCGAAAGAAAACGACCCTAAAGAAACCCGTGCTTCGCTCGATCCAGCAGCTGTGGCAAAGCTCGTCGGTCTTGGCGCCGAAGTTGTCGTCGAATCACAGATCGGTGAGGAATGCGATCATCCGGATGCATCCTACAAAGAGGCAGGAGCCACTCTGACTACTGACCGTGTCGGTTCACTCGGTTCTGCTGATATTGTTACGCGGATTCGTAAGCCCTCCGACATCGAGGTAGCCCAATTGAAGGAAGGGGCGATTCACATCAGCTTCCTCGATCCTTTTAATGAATCTGAGCTGCTCGCGAAATTTGCTGAAGCCAAGTCGACTGCGATCAGCCTCGAAATGGTCCCGAGAAGTACGCTTGCCCAGAAAATGGATGCGATCAGTTCGCAGGCCAATTTGGCTGGTTACGTGGCCGTTATCACGGCAGCCAATCGGATGAATGGGATTTTTCCGATGATGATGACACCTGCTGGAACAATTTCGCCGGCAAAGGTGTTTGTTCTCGGAATCGGCGTGGCAGGCCTTCAGGCCATTGCTACGGCGAAGCGTCTCGGAGCACGGGTCACCGCCTTCGATGTTCGCGAAGAAGCTTTGGAGCAAGCGGAGTCTCTCGGGGCGAAGGCCCTTCGTATCGACCTTGGTGAGACTGGTGGCACGGATCAAGGATATGCCAAGGAGCTGACTCCTGAGCAATTGCAGAGACAGCAGGAGGCTCAGGCCAAAGTCTGTGCCCAGAGTGATGTCGTTATCACGACCGCCAAAGTTTTCGGACGAAAACCTCCGATCCTTATTAAAAAGGAGGTGGTCGATTCGATGCAGAATGGCTCAGTCGTTGTCGATCTCGCTGCTGAGACCGGAGGTAATGTAGAGGGCATCACGCCGGGCGAGGAGACTGTGTCTGATAACGGCGTCAAGCTTGTTGGCCTCGCCAATTTTGAAGGACAAGTCTCCAAGCATGCCTCTCAAGTGCTAGCGGCAAACTTCGCCAATATGATCGAGCACTTTTGGGATGAGGAGAAAAAAGCGCTCAAAATTGATCTCGAAGATGAGATCCAGCAGGGTTGTGTGATCACTCACAATGGCGCTGTGGTCCACGAACGATTCAAAGATTAACCTGATAGCGGAGTCACAGGGTCAGGTCGTCAGTCCCACTCTGTTCAGCTCTTCACCAATATATAGATTTTAGACATGGAACTCATTCTGCTCGTATTCGTTTTCGTCATGGCCGTCTTTCTCGGTTTTGAGTTGATTCAAAAAGTGCCCAGCCAATTGCACACGCCCTTGATGTCCGGATCCAACGCGATCTCGGGGATCACAGTGGTCGGCGCCTTGCTTGCCGCCGGCATCGTAGAAGGATCGCTTGGGAAATGGCTCGGGTTTGCCGCGCTAATTCTAGCCACTATCAACGTGGTAGGTGGCTACATGGTGACCGATCGAATGCTCGGCATGTTTAAGAAGAAGGGGAAGTAAACCGGTAAGAACAGGAAACACACAAGTAGATGGAATACTTCATTAATATATCCTACATCGTCGCTTCGGCGCTGTTCATTTTCGGTATCAAGATGCTCGGCTCTGCCGACACGGCGCGCCGGGGTAATTTGACTTCCTCAATCGGGATGCTGATCGCGGTCATTGTAACCTTGCTCAATCGCGACGTAAACGATGGCAACTCATTGTCTTTTGGTTTGATTGCCGTTGGCCTCCTTATTGGCTCCGGTATCGGTATGTTTGCCGCGAAGAAGGTTCAGATGACAGGAATGCCTGAATTGGTGGCGCTGTTTAACGGTTTCGGGGGTCTTGCCTCACTCCTAGTGGGGTGGGCAGAGTTTGCTAAGGAGGGCAACTTCAATAACTCCGAGTATCCAATCTTTACCGCCGCTGCGGTGGTCTTCGCTGTTTTGGTGGGTGGAATTACCTTCACCGGTAGCCTGATCGCTTATCTCAAGCTCTCCGGCAAAATGGGAGGGGCGGCGACTGTTTTTCCGGGACAGAAGTTACTCAACGCCGTGGTATTTCTCACCCTGCTTGGCTTCGGTGTGGTTTTCGTGGTGACGGGTGCATCTTGGGCGCTCTACATCGTGATCGCATTATCTTTGCTTCTTGGTGTGCTCGGCGTCATCCCAATCGGAGGAGGCGATATGCCGGTGGTTATTTCTTTCCTCAACAGTTTTTCGGGAATCGCTGCTTCGGCAGCCGGATTTGTTATTCTAAACAACGTTTTGATCGTTGCTGGCTGCCTTGTGGGCGCGTCTGGGATTATCCTGACGATCATCATGTGTAAGGCGATGAATCGTACTCTCGTCAACGTGCTTTTTGGCAGTTTTGGGTCGAGCAGTAGCACGTCACAAGAGGTTGACGGAGAGATGAAAGCTCTCTCAGTTGAGGATGCCTTCTACGTCCTCGAAGCGGCTCAGTCTGTTATCTTCGTTCCTGGATATGGAATGGCGGTGGCTCAGGCGCAGCACGCCGTCAAAGAGCTCGCTGAAATCCTTGAAGACAACGGATGTGAGGTGCGCCATGCGATTCACCCCGTGGCTGGTCGTATGCCTGGTCACATGAATGTTCTCCTGGCCGAGGCGGACGTTCCCTACGAGCAACTTTGTGAGATGGATGACGTCAATGCGATCATGGAGACTGTCGATGTGGCCATTGTGATTGGCGCGAACGACGTGGTCAACCCAGCTGCAGTTGAGGACGAAAGCAGCCCTATTTACGGCATGCCCATCATTAATGTGCATCAAGCCAAATCTGTCTTCGCTCTGAAGCGCGGCCAGGGAGCCGGTTTCTCTGGTCTTGTTAATACGCTTTTCTTTCGCGAGAACACCCGCATGATCTACGGGGACGCGAAGGAAACTATCACCGGGCTCGTGAGTCAGTTTAAAGACTAAAACACAGCGATTCACCGAAGAAGTTTTAGGGAGTTGGTCGCTTAGAATACGGTCTCTATGATTCCCTCAGCCGTTTCCTCCTGCAGGCGCAGCTGACCGCAGGCGGCATCAATGTCGTGGCCTTTCTCCCGTCGTAGCGTCGCGGTGACATTGGCTTTTAATAGAACAGCAAGGAAGGCATCCTGCTCATCTTCGTCAGGACGTTTCCACTCGAGACCATCGACTGTGTTGTAGGGAATCAGGTTCACCTTGGCATGCAGCTTTTTGGCGCGGCGAGCAAGTTCGGCTGCGTCGTCGGGGCTGTCATTGACCCCTTTAATGAGAATGTATTCAAAGGTGATCATCTGTTTCTTGTAGCGGCCCCATGTTTCGAGGGCTTCAAAGAGGCGATCGATCGGATACTTCTTATTTATTGGCATGATCTGGTCGCGCACTTCGTCAGTGGCGCCGTGCAGTGAAATAGCAAGCCGGATCTGGCGGGGGATCTCGGCCAGTTTCTCGATCTGGGGGGCGAGGCCACTGGTAGAAACGGTCATGTGACGGGCCCCTATGTTCATGCCCCAGTCGGAGTTGAGAATTTCCAAAGCCTTGTTCAAGCGTGACAGATTGGCGAGCGGTTCGCCCATGCCCATGAACACGATATTTCGAATGGGCTCACCAGTCTCATGCTCGACGCTCACGACTTGGCTAACGATTTCGCCAACTTCGAGATTACGGGTAAACCCAGCGAGTCCGGAGGCGCAGAACTTGCAGGCATAAGCACATCCGACTTGGCTGGAGACGCAAAGAGTGATGCGGCCACTTCGGTCGCCGTCGAAATTGGCGTTGGCGGGGATACGGACCGTTTCAATGAAACGGCCGTCATCGAGGCGAAACAGAAACTTCCGTGTTGTGTCCTGCGACCCAGTTGCACGTGCGACTGGCAGAAAGCCCAGGGAGAACTGTTCACTCAGTTGCTCACGCAGATCTTGGCTCAGGTTCGTCATCTCGTCGAAGGACCTGACTCGCTTCTGGTAGAGCCACTCCACAATTTGCTTAGCGCGAAACTTGGGCTGTTTCTTGGACTCCGCCCACTCGATCCAATCATCGAGCGTGAGGCCAAGTGCCGAGGGAGGCACTTCTGTCTTAACTGGGGTATTCGCCATGTCCGTGACAAGATTGTGACTTGAGTTAACAAACCACGGTTTGACAAGATTAGCAGGCTCGATTTTTCTCAGGCCTTATGAGTAACTCAGATAATTACCCTCTTGTCTTAATTTTTTGTACAGGGAACTCCTGCCGTTCGCAAATGGCAGAAGCCCTGCTACAGAGGGCGGCGGGGAATAGCCTCAGGGTCGCCAGCGCCGGATCGGCTCCAAGTGGCTATGTTCATCCGCTTTCCATTGAGGCGGTCGCTGAGCTGGGTTTGGATATTTCTGAGGCTCGGTCTAAGTCGCTTGATGAGTTTATTGATCAGGACGTAGAAACAGTGATCACGGTTTGTGGAAATGCGGATCAGGTGTGCCCGGTTTTTCCCGGTCAGGCCCGCCGTTATCATTGGCCGTTTGATGACCCGGCCCACGCGGAGGGTTCGGAAGAAGAACAGATGGAGGTGTTTCGACGGGTTCGCGATGAGATTGATCAGACCTTTTCTGCCTACGGATTGGGTCGAAAAGACGCAACTCCCTGTATCTGAATCAGATAACCAAACGGATATCTGATTCTTTACAGGAAAGGTGATCTTCTTTATTGCGTGGGTCTGCCGGTGATGTAAGCCCTTTTGTTTTCCGGGGGTCTATGTTCATCTTTAGGCCTTGCCTGCTGGACTTTTCCGGCGGGCAGGTCTTTTTTGTGCACTAATCAAGAATTCAAGACGTGGATTACGATGAAACCATAAAGTGGCTATACGGCACGCAACTCGTCGGTATCAAGTTGGGTCTCGGTAATGTGACTCGTCTTCTTGAAGATCTATCCGTCAAGAATGATCTTGTGGATCGAAAAATTATCCACGTTGCCGGCACTAACGGTAAGGGTTCGGTTTGTGCTTTCAGTGACAGAATTCTGCGGGATGCGGGATTGAGGACAGGTTTGTTCACATCGCCTCATCTCATTTCTTATTTGGAGCGAATCCGAGTTAGTGGTGAAATGATTCCAGAGGCTCGAGCGAACGAGATATTGGGTGATATCAGGGAATTGGTAGAGAACTGGGAGACACACCCGACTTTTTTCGAGATCAGCCTCGCGTTGGCGCTACGATTTTTTTGTGACGAAGATTGTGAAATTATTTTACTCGAAACGGGGATGGGTGGCCGCCTCGACGCGACGAATGCAGTAAACGCGACAGTCAGTGTGATTACTTCGATTGGACTCGACCACCAGCAGTGGCTTGGTGAAACAATTCGCGAAATTGCCTCTGAAAAAGCCGGGATAATCAAGCCCGAGACACCGCTGATTGTTGCTGATCTGCACCCTGAAGCCCGTGATGTTGTGGGTCGTCGGGCTCTGACTTTGGGGGTTCCTTACATTGAGGCGCATCCGCTGCCAGAAGAGTGGCCACTCGGCTTAAAAGGCCCCCATCAGAGGGAGAACGCTGCCCTCGCGGTTGAGGCGGCTTGTCGAGTTGAAGGTGACCGTTTGACTCAGGAAGGGATTCAAAAATCACTGACTGATACCTCGTGGCCAGGACGATTTGAAATCATCGGAGAGTTCCTTGTTCTCGATGGGGCGCATAATGAAGCTTCTGCTCTAGCCTTGTGCGTGGCTTGGAAGGAGGCCTTCCCTGAAGAATCAGCCCAGCTCATTTTCGGCGCCGCAGAATCGAAGGACCTCGATGGTATCTTTCGAGCGCTGCTTCCCATCGTTTCATCAGTGACCTTTGTTCCCATTAAGTCGGAACGGCGCCTCTCGGTGGTGGAGATGTCCGAAGCATTCATCAGCGCTGGTGGCGATCCCCAAAAAGTAAATTTTACTGACAGCCTCGAGGAAGCGCTTGCTAAGCTTGAAGGTCGACAACTCGTGGCTGGTTCGCTTTTCCTTGTGGGAGAGGCCAAGTCCATCTTGGACGGTGGAGAATTTGAAGTTAGTCTGCAGTGAGGCGCTCGCTTCGCAGACGATAACGACGCGTAATCGTATAATCCCGATAAAAAGGAATGATCTACCTCGATAATAACGCGACTACCTCTGTCGCTCCCGAAGTGCTTGAAAGCATGCTGCCCTGGCTGGGGGAGCATTATGGCAACCCGTCGGGGGGATATCGTTTTGGGCGGCAGGCGAGGGCAGCGATCGATCAAGCGAAAGAGCAGGTAGCTTCCCTGATCGGAGCCCACCCGGAAGAGATTATCTTCACCAGTTGTGGAACTGAGTCGAACAATACTGCGCTGCGATCATCACTGGCGATGAGACCGCAACGAAAAGCCATCTTGACTTCAACAGTGGAGCACAGCGCTGTTGACGAAGTGGTAAAATTTCTCGGAGAATCAGGCCGCGAAGGGAGGTTTGTAGAGGTTGACTCAGAGGGGCACCTCGATGTTGATGCTTGGAAAGAGTCATTGGCAGATGATCAGGTTGCTATCGCAAGTCTGATCTGGGCAAACAACGAGACTGGTGTGCTGAGCCGAATGAAAGAGGCTGCCGAACTTGCTGCCAAGCACGATGTCTATTTTCACACGGATGCCGTTCAGGCGGTGGGGAAAATCGCTCTTTCAGTGAAAGATTTGCCGATTCATGCTCTCTCGATGTCGGCGCATAAGTTTCATGGTCCCAAAGGGGTTGGCGCACTCTTCCAGAATCGCCACACGAGATTCCAAGCGCTCCTGCTCGGTGGTGGTCAGGAGGAAAAACGCCGTTCTGGCACCGAGAACGTGGCCGGCATTGTTGGCATGGGAGTAGCAGCAGAGTTGGCGGCTGATCGAATCGAGCACGGTAATTCTGTTTCAAAGTTTCGTGACCAATTCGAATCTGAAGTGCTGCGGACGGTCGAAGGTGCCGAGGTGAATGGTGATCGTGATTTCAGATTGCCTAATACCACCAACCTATATTTCCCCGACGTCGATGGTGAAGGGCTTCTCATCCTGCTGGACGAAGTGGGTATCTGTTGCTCACCCGGTTCTGCGTGCAGCACTGGTTCGGTGAAACCAAGCCGGATTTTAAAAGCTATGGGGCAATCTTCTTCTAGAGCGCGCGGCAGTGTTCGATTTTCTCTGTCTCACCTCACGACGGAAGGCGAGGTCGTGAGAGCTGTCTCAGCGATCGAAACAGCCGTCAGAAAGCTAAAGGTGGTGCTCCCTAGCGGAGGTGGACGAGTTGTTAGAGGGCCCAGCGCAGAATAGCCGGTCTTTTTGAAAAAAGAATACCGTTTGACCATTCACTGGTTTGGGCGGAACCTACGCGCCTCTTCGAAAACGCAGTTAAAAACAGATGGCAGCAAAAATTTACACTGACAAAGACGCGGACTTAGGTGTGCTCAAGGGCAAAACCTGTGCCGTTATTGGATTTGGTTCTCAAGGGCATGCACACGCCCTCAACCTCAAGGACAGCGGCGTCAAGGTCATCATCGGCCTCTATGCCAAGAGTAAGTCGCGCGCAGTGGCAGCGGAATACGGCTTCAAGGTCATGGATACGGCTGACGCTGTTAAGGCCGCCGACGTCATTTTTGTCGCAACTCCTGACACGAAGATCGCCGCGATCTACAATAAGGATATCCTTCCCAACCTTAAGAAAGGAAAGACTCTCCTGTTTAGTCACGGGTTCGCTGTTCACTTCAAGACCATTGAGCTTCCTGGCTTCGTCAATGTGATCATGGTGGCTCCCAAGGGACCCGGACATATCGTTCGTCGCGAGTTCGTCGAAGGCAAAGGTGTTCCCGCCCTGATTGCAGTGGAGCAAAATCCCGGGCGTGACGCGAAGAAGATCGCTCTTGCTTGGGCCAAAGGAGTCGGCGGCACACGTGCTGGCACTTTCCAGACTACTTTCAAAGAGGAGACCGAAACTGACCTATTTGGTGAGCAGACAGTGCTTTGTGGTGGCGTTAGCCAACTCATCACTGCCGGCTTCGAAACTCTCGTGGAAGCCGGTTACCAGCCGGAGATGGCTTACTTTGAGTGCCTTCATGAGTTGAAGCTCACGGTTGACCTGATCAACGAGTCTGGTATTTCCGGAATGCGTTTTTCCATCTCTGATACCGCTGAGTGGGGTGACGTTAAGACTGGTCCGACTATTATTGACGCTTCAGTGAAGAAGAAGATGCAGCGTGCTCTCAAAAACATTCAGTCCGGAAAATTCGCCAAGGAGTGGATTAAGGAGTCCGATGATGGTTGCTCGAATTTCAAGCAACTTCGCAAAGAGGGATCTCAGCATCAAATTGAGAAAGTGGGTAAGCGTCTCCGTAACCTGATGCCGTGGCTCAAAAAACGTGACATCAAGGGTGCCCAAGCTTCCTACAATTGATCAATGGCCTCATTATGAGGCAAACCCTGATCAACTGAATTTAAAAGGCCGGAGCGAGAGCTCCGGCTTCTTTGTGCATGGTTAATTCGCAACAGGTTTAAAATAAACCCAGACCTTATGCTCACCCATCATTAGCGATTTGAGTCCGTCCTCGACTCGCTGGACCGTCACGATATCTCCGTCATCGTATTGGATAACCCGAGTCTTCTCGTCCACTTCCTCGATTACCTTGTAACCGATCGCTTCTCCAACACCATTCTTCGTGCGACGCATTTCGTTTTTAGTGTATTCAATGGTAACGCCGTCGAATTGCGTGAAAAGAAGCTGCGAAAGGCCTCTTTGAAGCCCGGAGACCACTCCGGATAGCAGATTATTGGTTTCCGGATCTTCAGGAGGAGTCATTGCGTCGAGCGTTCTTTCCTTGTCGAATTCCCACTTTCCGATTAGCCAATCCTTGCCGCAGCCACTCAAGGTGAGCGAGAGGGTGATCAGGGCAGCGAATTGGAGGATCAGGCGCATCGGTTTCACAAGGTGGAGACTACGATTCGATGGCTTTTTATGTCAATCCAACCTCCGTCGAATTGAGGGATAAGTTTAGTTAAGAAAACTAAGATATGCGTTGCCCTTTAGCCCTGTTTAGCCCATATTTATGACTAAAGCTATGCTTTCTAGGGCTTTCTGATAATTTCTAGAGATATAAGCACTCCATCGCTTAAGAAACGGAATTCTATGGCCGCCCGCAAAACCAGCACTTCAAAAAGGAAATCAACTACCCGAAAGAAGCTGAACGCGCGAGCCACGAAATCAACCAAGGTGCCCAGGGCGACCAAGGCGACCAAGGCGACCAAGGCGACCAAGGCGACCAAGGCGACCAAGAAGCCCGCGCGCAAGAAAAGAGTGCCGATTGATGAGCCTTACCCTTTTCATGAAGTGTTCGCGATTGCTCTCATTGGAAGCTGCGCAATGTTCCTGTTAGCGCTTATCTCATATTCTCCAGCTGATCTACCCACATGGGTTCCTTTCAGTAGTCAGGCCGGGAAGAATGATGTCGTCAGTAACTTTATCGGCCCCGTGGGGGCGGTAACTGCGGGCTACGCCTATTTCTTTTTTGGAGCAGCTAGTTATTTTATCCCGGCTGTGCTTGCTTGGTGGGCTATTCAGGTGTTAACCGGTGCCCGCCCTTTTCATCTGCGCAACATCACGGCGTTTGTAGCTCTGACGTGTTCGGCGGCCTGTATCGTTGAATTCCAGACGTGGTTTTTTGAAGACTGGGCCGGGCGTTATAATCTGCCCAAAAGCGCGGGAGGTTTTGTGGGATACGGATTTGGCCACAAGGTTGTCGAGCAACTTCTTGGCCCGGCTGGATCCGTCATCGTCATGCTGATTATCTATTCGATCGCGATGATCGTGATTACTGGGATTCATCCTTTTCAGTTTGCCCTAATGGTTCGTCGCGGTACCGCTGAGTTTATGGATAACTGGAGTGAGCGGGAACCCTTCTGGAATCGGTTCAGTATGCCGAAGTTCGCCGTAGCCGGGCCGGAGCCGTTGAGGAATCGGCAAAGGGGTATTGCCGCGAAGCCTGAGGCCAAGACTAAAGCAGATAAGAAACAAAAGGAAGATAAGCAGCCTGACCTGTTCAGCGCATCGGCGCCCAAGACACCTGAGCCTAAGATCATTGATTCCTCTGCCGGGGCCCGCAAGAAGCTCTCCCCCGAAGAAGCAGCCGGCTCCCTCTTCGACAAGTCAGAGAAAGAAAGCACTGTGCTTTCTGGTGGCCAATTCAAGGACTACGAGCTTCCCTCATTGAGTATCCTTCAGTATGCAGACGACAGTGGCGTCGAACCGACCGATGAAGGGGCGCTGATGGAGCAGCAGAACAATATTGTAAATACCTTGGGCACCTTCGGTGTTGACGTGGAGCCTGGTGATATTACCCGCGGCCCAACAATCACGCGTTACGAGTTATATCCGAAGCCGGGTCTGCGCGTGAACAAGATCACCGCTCTTGAGGCTGACATTGCCCGGGCTACTCGCGCGGAGCGGATTAACATATTGGCTCCAGTGCCTGGAAAAGACACGGTCGGAATCGAGATTGCCAACTCCGAAAAAGTCCCTGTAGCCCTTCGCGAGCTCTTTGAGGACGATGCCTTCCGCAATTCGAAAGCTAAGTTACCGCTAGCGCTGGGTAAAGATGTCTACGGGCACACTATTGTGGGTGACTTAGCCCGCATGCCTCACCTCCTCGTCGCGGGAGCGACCGGTAGTGGTAAGAGTGTCTGCATCAATGGTATTATTGCGAGTCTACTCTATCGGTTCACACCGGATGAGCTACGCTTCATCATGATTGACCCAAAGGTGGTCGAGATGCAGCTCTATAATGATTTGCCGCACATGATTGTGCCAGTCGTGACCGATCCGAAAAAGGTGCTTCTCGCGCTTCGTTGGGTCATCAATGAAATGGAGCGGCGCTATGCCCTTTTCGCCAAGGTCGGCACAAGAAACTTCGAAGGCTTCAACAGTATGCGTGCGAAAGAGCGCGAGAATGAGGAAAGCGATGTTATTATGGCTGAGGAGCCCGAGCTTACTCATGATGTGAAGATCAACGATGAACTGGCTGCTGAGGGTGGTTTTCCTGAAGAGGAGTTGAACGCAGAAATGCCGGCGGGTCGTCATAATCGCCCAGCGTCGGGCGATGAAGATCTTCCCGATAATCTTCCCTTCATTGTCGTGATTATCGACGAGCTTGCCGACCTCATGCAGACGGCTCCTGCCGATGTTGAAACCGGCATCGCTCGAATTGCGCAAAAGGCCCGTGCGGCAGGGATTCACCTTATTGTGGCGACTCAGACACCAAGGGCTGATGTTGTAACCGGTATCATCAAGGCCAATGTGCCTTCCCGTATCGCCTTTCAGGTGTCCTCAAAGACAGACAGTCGCATCATTCTTGATTCCAACGGAGCCGAGAACTTGGTCGGGAAAGGGGATATGCTCTATCTGCCGCCAGGAAGCGCTACCTTGGCGCGAGCACAGGGAGCCCTGATTACTGATGACGAGGCGCAGGATCTCGTCGATGCATGTGCTGCGCAAGGCACACCTAAGTTCGAGCCTGAGGCTCACGAAGCTATCGAATCGGGTGAGATGGACGGAGGTGGCGAGGAAATCTCAGATGCTGATGAGGAGATCCTCGAGAAGTGTTTAGAAGTGATTTACACTGAGAAAAAAGCTTCAACCTCGCTATTGCAAAGGCGATTACGGCTGGGATATACCCGCGCTGCCCGCATGATTGATATCTTGGAGAGTCGTGGGATCATTAGCCCCGGCGATGGCGCTAAGCCTAGAGAAATTTTGGTCGACCTTTCGGACGACTTCGCTTAAGAAATCACCCGTAGTCTGGTGAATGCCCGGCATATCGATACGCAAGTCAGGGCTACTGATCCTAAAAACAAAGGGATGCGCGTGATGCGAGATCAAGAGTCAAATCTGTTTGATCGAAGGACAAGAATCAACGTTTCGACCAGAACCACAACGTCGTTTAATTTGGGGTGAGGTAGCTTCTCCTGAAAAGTAAAAACGCCTTACTAACGGGAGATTTGCCCATCAATTTCGCGAATCAATTTGATCGCGATATCAGATTTAGGACCAAATGGGATCGCAGCTGATTTTCCGCCTTTGTAGAAGACAGTGACCTCATTTTCGTCGAGATCAAAACCGATGTCTGTGCGGCTTACGTCGTTAGCAACAATGAGGTCACATCCCTTTTCAGTTAGCTTTCCGACAGCATTTTCCTCAAGGTTATTTGTCTCAGCTGCAAAACCGACGAGGAAGCCGCTGAAACCAAATTCCTGCCTCGCGCTGCCAAGAATATCGGGATTTTTGGTGAGCTTTAGACTCAACTCATCTGAGTTTTTTTTGATCTTCGTATCTGCGGGATGGGCGATTCTATAGTCAGCCACGGCAGCGGAGAAGATTGCTACGTCAGTTTCCCGGATACATTTTTCAACCGCGGTATACATATCGCGAGCGGACTCGACCAATAGAACGTTACAGCCCTTGGGAGAAGGCAGGTTGACGGGGCCGCTGATAAGGACAACTTCGTGTCCCGCCTTCATGGCAGCATTGGCGAGGGCATAGCCCATCTTTCCCGAAGAACGATTCGTTAAGTAACGAACTGGGTCGATGGCTTCCCTTGTGGGGCCGGCTGTGATAAGAAACCGCATGGCGCGTCAGGAACTCTTTGCGAGGATTGCCTCGATCTGTTCCTCAATACCCTCGACCTGCCAGAGGCGGCCAATGCCTTCATAGCCGCATGCGAGAAGGCCTTCTTCCGGTCCGATAAAGGTGACTCCTCGGTTCTGAAGGAGAGAAACATTAGCCTGGGTTGCGGGATGCTTCCACATCTTGCCGTTCATGGCCGGGGCAATCAACACCGGAGCGAGCGTAGCGAGATGGATAGAGCCAAGCGTGTCGTCGGCAATACCTTGCGCGAATTTCGCGATTGTATTAGCTGTTGCCGGAGCTACGACGAGAAGATCAGCATTATCTGCGAGCTCAATATGGCCCGGATGCCAGTTCTGCTTCTCATCGTAGAGATTGGTCGTCACCGGATGGCGTGAAAGGGTCTGAAGTGTCAGCGGAGTGATGAACTCCTGCGCGTCTTCTGTCATCACCACGCGAACCTCATGGCCTTTCTTAGTCAGGCGGCTGACGAGATCTGCCGCTTTGTAGGCAGCGATCGATCCCGTGACGCCGATGACAATGTTTTTACCTGTCGTTTCGTCAAGCACAGTAAAAGATGGCTCAGGCAGACGTTTGCGCAACTCCCTTCACAAGAAGGGAATCTTTCAAAAGTCTAGTTCTCGATCGTCCGCTTTCGATTCAGGGTCTGGAGTTAGGCGGTTGGACCGGCAGTGCTCGCTCGCAAGAATAGAGCTGAAAGTTGAGAAGTCGGTTGCCTTGTTAGCACTGACAATAGTGTAACGGTAGAGTTGCCAGTGGCGCATCTCTTCGTGGGCGTTGTTGAGCCTCAGATCTATTTGCTCCTGAGTTTCTGTTCCTCGAAAGTTAAGTCGATTCAGCAGTTCTTCTTCACTGGGCAGAAGGATGAAAATATCAACAAGGGCCTCTTGGATCGATGTGTCTTTCTGGCTGCGGACGAGGGCTGCTCCCTGCACGTCTATATCCATTAGCACATCGCGACCTGCTTCGATATGGCTGAGGACTTCGGATTTTAGTGTTCCGTAGTAATTGCCATGGACTTCTGCATACTCAAGGAACTCACCACGTGTGTTTCTCGATTCAAATTCATCGCGCGTTAGAAAGAAATAGTCGACGCCGTCTTTTTCCCCATCTCGAGGTTCACGGGTTGTCGCTGAAATCGCGTAAACTGCTTGATTATTCTCCTCGGAGTAACGCCGACAAAGAGTCGTCTTACCCGATCCTGACGGGCCGGAAACCACACATAGAAGTCCGCGTCGTTTGAGTTCCAGTTTACTCATAGGGGATGTTTTTGGTAGTCAGGGGCTCCCGGCTTCCTTGATCGTGTTAGTATTTTGGGCTTTTGAGCGAATGGGAACGGACTCTCGAATCACGTCAGTATGGCTTATTTCTACGCCGTTTTCGACTTTTGTGAAATCACTTTTCGGATCGTCGGATTCCACGGGAAAGAAGTGAATCCGATTCCAGCTGTTTTCCTTCCTAGGGTTGAAGAAATAGGTGTGGGCGGAATCGTGAGTTAGAGTACGGACTTCGATAGTGCACCAAGCATACCCGATCTTTGTGACGACACTTTGTCCGTTAACTTTAAGAATACTTTCTGGATCGTCGCAGTGAGCGGAGAGAATCCGGTTTTCAGTTGGAATTTTGATCCTGATTTCACCGCTGCGAATCAGGAAGTTCCGAGCGGCTGACCAAGTTGGGTAGCCCTCACCCACGACGAAGACAAAGCGTACGAAAAGCAGTATGACGATAGAGAGAAATACCATCGTTCCAGTCAGGATGAAGATGGTCTGTCTCATGATTGATCGCTCGGTCACTTAAATGACTCACTGCACATTCTGCACCTGCTCGCGGATCTTTTCGAGCTCCGTTTTAGAATTCACGATTGCCTGGGCGATGGTCGCGTCATTCGCTTTGCTGCCGATGGTATTGAGTTCGCGGTTGAATTCCTGACAGAGAAAGTCGAGCGGTCGTCCAACCGCTTCATTGTTCTCGATGTAGGTGCGGAATTGGGCCACGTGGCTGTCGATCCGGGTGATTTCTTCGGTGATATCGCTTCGTTCTGCAAAAATACCGATTTCTTTGAGAATTCTCTCGTCGTTGGGATCTACTCCCAGGCCGGCCTCAGCCAACCGGGAATGAAGGCTGTTCCGATAGGCGTCCTTTACGGTGGGCGCGAGTTTTCTTATCCTGCTGACTTCATTCACAATTGTGTCGATACGGGCGAGCAAATCTCTGCGCAGGTGCTCGCCTTCTTGCTGTTGCATGGAAATAAGTTGTTCTAGGGCCTGATCCAGAGCTTTGAATAGCGGTGGCTTGAGGTCAGCAGGGTGAGCGATTGCTTCTTCGATTTTGAAAAGGCCGGGTGCGCGAAACAGGTCCGCGGCGGTGAACCGGGTTTCAATCCCTGTGCTCTCAGAGAGTGATTTGGCGGCTTCAACATACTGAGCGGCCATTTTCTGGTCAAAAACGAGACGGTCCTCAGTGCTTCCGTTGTGATTCAGGATGACCTTAGCGCCCAGTCGACCTCGGGAAACGGATTCAGCCAACAGTTTGCGGACCTCTACTTCGAATTCGAGTAGCGAGTTAGGTAAATTGATAGAGATATCGATTTGCTTCCGGTTCACTCCAGCAAGCTCGATTTCAATTTTCCATTCGTCGGTGGTGGCCTCACCACGACCAAATCCGGTCATGCTTCGCATGAGTCAAAAAACTGGGGTTCTGCCGCAGGCCCCTAACGGGTGTGGCGATTATTTAGATTTTATTCGTCACCTTCTACGGCATCTTCTATCGCCTGAAGTGCGTCGATAAAGTCGCCAAGAAACTCGGCGGGCACCATAATGGTATCTCGGCGTCCGCGAACATCTTCCGTGATTTTCACGAATTGACCGCGGTCGTTTTCTTTCAGGTCTAGGAAGAAGATCTTCCTGTCTGCGACCACTTTCTCCGTGTGGATTGCATCATTACTCTGCGAGCCACGCTTTTCCTCGTCGTAACCGATCATCTGTCTTTTCTATCCTCCTGTGGGTTCCTTTTTGGGGCCCGAAATGGCTCCCAAAATACAGTTCCGAGGTGGCTTATTTATCATTCAGGGGCGGGTTTGCAAGTCGTGAGAAGAGTATAACGTAGGATTTTTAAGAAATTTCGGGCAAAACATCACGCATTTACTGACCTCCTTTCGTGTCTCTTTGCCGTTTTATAAAAAGGGGCTAAAGTGGCAGCCCTTCAAATATTGAGGCATTTTATGATACTCAAGACTGCGTTCGAAAAACTTTTTCATATCCGTGAATCGGCGGGCAAGGCACGCCCTGGCGCCGACGACGGTTTCGATGCGCACGAAAAACCCTTTCTTGATCACCTGGAAGACTTGCGACATTCTTTGATGCGGATTGGAGCTACTCTGGCTGTCACGACGATTGCCTGTTTTGCTTTTCACAAAAAAATCTTCGAGTTGATCCAACTACCGGCGAAAATGCCTATCGCCAATATTTCCGAAGGCGTGTCGCTGTGGTCCAGGCTCGACTTAATCACCCTAAGCCCGCCGGAATTTATCGTCCTTATGCTGAAGCTGTCTTTTTTCAGCGGCGTGATTATTTCTTTCCCGTTCATTCTTTACTTTGGTTTTCAGTTCATTCTGCCGGGTCTTCGGCAGGTCGAAAAAAAGACCATCATCCCCGGCGCGTTGGTGGGTTTCGTTCTTTTTCTCATTGGCGTGTCTTTCGCGTTTTTCATGGCTGCCCCAGTGGCATTAAAATTTTTCTATGTTTTCGAGAATGAACGAATTGCTTCCATTGATCCCACTCGCGATGCGTTGGAGAAACCGATCGCAGATTTTTCTCTTGTGGGAGTTGATGGAAAGGTCCACCCGCCGGTTGGTGATGAATCAGAAGTTGCCGAGGAGGGGAGCGATGATGGGACTTCAGGACCACTGACGGAAAAAGTGCGACAGGAAATTCGAGATACTATTAGACAATCTTTCGCCACGGTAGAGAGCTCCAACTTTGCGCTTCGGTATGACGAAACTCGCGACCTTCTGGTATTGGTCGAATCGAAAGGTGGGAAGAGTGTCTATCGAATCGGCGAGTATATCGCCTTCATTTCGCGTCTGGTTCTGGTCTTTGGTATCAGCTTTCAGCTACCAGTGGTGGTCTCGATTCTTGTGAAGTTGGAATTACTCACTGCTCGTGTGATGCGCTCCACCAGGACCTATGCCTGGATTATCATCCTGGTGTCGGCAGCGATCCTTACACCGCCGGACCTGATGACACTGGCCCTGCTTGGAGGGCCGATGATCATTCTCTACGAGATTTGTATTGTCATTGCCTCGATCATTGAGAGGAAGCGCGAAAAGAAGCTAATGGCAGAAGAGCAGGCAAAGATGACTCGCCTTGAGCAACTCAATGCCAAAAACCCCGACGAACTCAGCGAAGACGAGAAAGCCGAGATTCATAAGGCTGAAATCGAGCAGTATGAGAAGGAACACGCTCATCTCTATGATGATGAACATGGGCACGATAGCGACGGTGACGAAACCAGTGAGACCGTCTCTCGAGACAGCTACCTCGGGCAGGAGCAAGATGGGCATTACGACTTCGACGCAGATCATGCTGAATTCGACGAGAGCTGGCATGAGGATGACCAGGGGTTTCAGGAGGGGCAAAAAGACAACTCCCATCATAGCGATGAGGATTCCAAGACCGCAGAGGACTTGCCTGAGCCTGAGAATGGCGGCATGGAAAGTGACCAAGCGGAGAAAGAAGAGGTGGAGCCTGAAATTACTGAAGGCGAAGAGGCTAGCTACGAGCAATCTCAGGATGACGGCTTCTACGATGACGACGCCTGTGCTCCATCAGGCCCGGTCATTGATATAAATCACGCATCAGCTGATGAACTCCAGACCTTGCCTGGCGTTGGACCCAAGCTGGCAGAGGCGATCATCGAGTATCGACCCTTCGAAACCTTTGATGATCTTGAAAATGTTCCGGGGCTTTCTCCGGATAAGGTCAACGCGATGATTGACCGCCTCATGCTCGGTTAGGTAGCTGCGGAAGTGGCGAATGCATCGGTGATGCAGCCATGCATGCGCGAATTCCTTGCCATCTTAGGATGGCCGTTGCTCTGTTTTAATCCCGTGTGCTTAAGCTATTGTTTTTCTGATTTAAGAGATCTTTTTAAAAGACCCTTACAATGCAAAAACTTTGGTTAACTGCTGACCTCCACCTTGGGCACGGTAACATTGTCAAATACTGTAAACGGCCCTTTTTGCCCGAGGCTGAAATAGAAAGGGTTGAATCCGAAGGGCGTCGTGATTGGAGGGTCTCCGATGAAAGCGTTTCGGGAGTGGAAAGCTTCTCTCAAGGAGGGAGAAACTTGAGCTGGGTAGTTTCTACCTTGCCCGAGAGGACTGATTATCTAAGGTAGAGCGTTCGATCCTAACTATGGCCAGTAAGAAATCCAGCGGCAAGCTCACGCCGATGATTCAGCAGTATCAGGCAATGCGGCGTGAACTGCCGGATGATGTCCTGCTCCTGTTCCGCCTCGGTGATTTCTACGAGTTGTTCTTCGATGATGCCAAGGTCGCCGCGCCGCTGTTAAACGTCGCCCTGACCAAAAGAAACGGCATGCCGATGTGTGGAGTACCTCATCATGCCGCGGAAGGTTACATGGCTAAGCTAATCAGGGCTGGAAAGCGAGTCGCGCTGGCTGAGCAGACGACTGAGCCTCAGCCGGGAAAAATTGTCGAAAGGGAGATCAGCCAAATCGTCAGCGCGGGCACGATCGACGACCTCAACCTGCTTGACTCAGCTAGACCGAATTACCTGGCTGCAGTGTTTCAGTTGAAGGGTCGAATTGGACTCGCCTACATTGAGCACACGACAGGAGAGTTTCGAGTGACGGAATTTCATGACCGTTCCGCGCTCGAAGATGAGTTGGCCCGGCTTCGTCCCAGCGAATTGCTCTTCTCGGATGAGCAGGCGCCGGATTTTGATTTGCTCTCCAACGCCCAGGAATACGACGGCTACACATTCCTGATTGATCAGGCGGAGCATGCGCTTAAACAGCATTTTAAGGTGCAGTCCCTCGATGGCTTTGGTTGCGAAGGCCTAGTTCCCGCGATTGGAGCGGCCGGAGCGATTCTCCATTACGTAGAGACCCAACTCCGCCGCAGCATGGGGCACCTGCGCTCCATTCAAGCCTATCAGACAGATACTTATGTGCTGATCGATTCCTCCAGCCAGGCGAACCTGGATCTCGTCACAAGTCGTTCCGGAGGAGTGAAAGCCTCGCTGCTCGGTGCGATCGACCGGACCTCGACGCCGATGGGTGCTCGAAAACTGCGCAACTGGGTTCTGCATCCGATTAGGAATCTCGACACACTTGTGGCGCGGCAGGATCTGGTTGAGGCCTACATTCGCGAATCGTTCTTGCTGCACGAGATTCGAGAAGCCTTCTCCGATGTTCGTGACGTGGAGCGAACCATCAGCCGCCTGAGCCAAGGATCCGGCAACGCCCGCGACCTCAAAGCGCTGGAAAGCTCGCTTAGGAAAGTGCCAGATATCAGGGAGCATTTGTCCGCGCTGGGGGGAGGGGCCCTCGGAGATGATTTAATTCGACGCTTGGGTGACTTCGACGGTTTGGTAACTTTGTTAGAAAAGGCGATTTGCGAAGAGCCCCCAACTGCCTTGAAAGAAGGAGGTATTTTTGCTGACGGCTACAGCGACGCGATCGACGAACTACGCAGTGCTGCCAGCGAAGGAAAACAGTGGGTTGCCGAACTCCAATCGAAAGAGCAGGAGCGGACCGGGATTTCTTCACTGAAGATCAAATACAACGCCGTCTTTGGATACTTCATTGAGATCACCAAGACCCATCTCGATAAGGCGCCGCCGGAATATACCCGCAAGCAAACGATGGCTAATGCGGAGCGTTTCATCACGCCCGAACTCAAGGAAGTGGAGAACAAAATTCTCGGTGCGGATGAGCGGCTCAAGACGCTGGAGTATGAAGAATTTCTCAATCTTCGAGAAACCGTGCTTGAGCACCTTGAGGCTATTCAGCAAACTGCAGCCGCTCTCGCCGAAATTGACGTGTTGGCCGGCTTTGCTGAAACAGCGCGCCTTTTCAATTATTGTCGGCCGTTTTTAAATGGTTCCCAAAACCTGATCATCGAGAACGGTCGCCACCCCGTGCTGGATCAGAATATCGGTGAAGAAAAATTCGTGCCTAATGACACTGGGATGAACCCGGAAGCGAACCGGTTCATGTTGATCACCGGGCCAAACATGGCGGGAAAGTCTACTTATATTCGACAGGTAGCACTGATCACCCTGATGGCTCAGATTGGCAGCTTCGTCCCCGCAGAAAGCGCCGAAGTGGGGCTGGTTGATCGAATTTTTACCCGGGTAGGTGCGAGCGATGATCTAGCCAAAGGACAATCGACTTTCATGGTCGAAATGACTGAGACTGCTTTGATTGCCAATCATGCCACGGAAAACAGCCTCGTGATTCTAGATGAGATCGGTCGCGGCACAGCGACCTACGATGGCTTGTCGATTGCCTGGAGTGTGGTTGAGCACCTTTACGATGAGGTGGGATGCCGCACTCTCTTTGCAACACATTATCATGAATTGACGCAACTGGCAGAGTCACGGCAGGCGGTCAATAATTACAACATCGCTGTTCGCGAGTGGAATGATCAGATCATTTTTCTTCGCCAAATTTTGCAGGGAGCGGCTGACAAGAGTTATGGTATCCAGGTGGCAAGGTTAGCCGGGCTCCCGGATTCGATTATTGATCGGGCTAAAGAGATTTTGTCAGGGCTTGAAGGTGGTGAAGACAGTGGAGAAAAAGTATCCCCACCATCAAAGAAGAAACCCTCCGAGGTAAAAGAAGACGCTGTTGAAGATGATCCCCAGATGACCCTCTTCGGTTAGTCACCGAACTCCCGTTTAAAGATTCATGAGGGAACGGCGACAGGGGTTACTCACCAAAACTGGGGAGTGTGGAAATTATCGCAACCGTCGATTTTCTGGGTAAAAACTTTTAGCCACGGGAGTTTTTTCAAAGAAAATGTTGTCGTGATTTGCCTTAAAGATTGCTTCCCATAAATCGATCATTTTGTTAGGTTTTGTGGGATGATTCGAGCAATAACGGTGGCTGCTGTAATAGTTTCTGTCTTGGCGGCTCCGGACCTCTCGTTTGGGGAAGGCGAGGTGGAAGATACTTTGGTTAGCGGCGAAGAGGCGAAGCCATCCTTTGGTGTCAGTTCCGAGATCAGCGAAAAGATCAATGGAGCCGAGAAGAAGCTCATTGAGAATCTGATGAGAACGCAGATTGCTCGACAACTCCTCGTTGAACCCAACTTGGAAACCTTTCTGCCAGTTCCTGAGAATTGGAAAAAATACACCGACTCTACCGGAGCAATTTCTTATCTCGTTCCTCTCGTCGAAACAACCGAAACGATCGCGTATAAGCTACTGATCGATTCTTTAGAAAAGATAAGTCCTCCCTCTTCGGAGCCCGAGCTTTTAACCCTGTCTAATGAGTAACCCAGAAGGGTATACTCGTATCTCACCCCCGTTTTAATCCCCGCTTGTTTTGAAATAGCCCGGCAAATCACTGCCGGCGCTGGTTATAAATTTGGCTCTTTGTTGAGCTTTTTTGAACTGCGTTCAACCCCTAACCCCTGAGTTCTCACAATCTCACCTCACTATGAATACCATCCTTGTAATTATTCCGTTATTTGGCCTTCTCGCCTTAGGTTTTACGTTCTGGCGATCTGCCTGGGTTGCGAAACAGGATCCCGGGAACGATACGATGAAAAAAATCGCAGAGAACATTGCTGTTGGAGCGATGGCGTTTTTGCGAGCGGAGTATAAGGTGCTCGCCATTTTTGTAGGTTGTGTGGCCTTGTTGCTTTTATGGGGTGGATTCAAGGATCCGGAGAACAGTTCTCCTTTCGTTGCGGTATCCTTCATCGTTGGAGCTGTGTGTTCAGCGTTGGCCGGTTTCATTGGAATGCAGGTTGCCACCAAGGCGAATACGAGGACTACCCATGCGGCCCGAACCAGTCTTGGTGAAGGCTTACGAATCGCTTTCGCCGGTGGTTCCGTGATGGGACTGGGCGTTGTTGGACTGGGTCTTCTCGGTTTGGGTTCACTCCTCTTGATTTTTGGCAGCACGATAGGAACGGATGCCGATTCGATTGGAAAAGTCATGACGATTGTGACCGGCTTTTCTTTCGGAGCATCTTCAATTGCGTTGTTTGCTCGCGTCGGCGGCGGCATCTACACCAAGGCGGCTGACGTTGGGGCAGACTTGGTCGGCAAAGTGGAGGCAGGCATTCCTGAAGATCACCCGCTCAATCCTGCGACGATCGCTGATAACGTGGGAGACAACGTAGGAGATGTGGCTGGAATGGGTGCAGATCTTTTTGAGTCTTACGTGGGTTCGATTATCGCCACGATGGTTTTGGGGGCGGTCTTTATGGTGTTGCCTGAGTTTTCCGGCCTGCCGCTGGGCGGGGTTCTATTGCCATTGATGTTGGCTGGCCTTGGCATCGTGGCTTCGATTTTTGGAACTTTTTTGGTTCGGGTGAAGGAAGGAGGAGACCCGCAGAAGGCGCTCAATACGGGTGAGCTTGTCGCTGGAGGGATTCTTCTCGTCGGGACTTATATTTTAATCGGCCAGTTGCTGCCGGGCAAGTGGACGCTCGATGGAAATGAATACTCCGGCATGGGAGTATTTGGTTCGATCGCTATTGGACTGATCTCAGGTCTGGCGATCGGCTACATTACTGAACATTACACCGGCACCGGAAAGAAACCGGTCATTAATATTGTGCGTCAGTCGTTGACTGGATCAGCGACGAATATTATTTCTGGTCTCGGAGTGGGAATGAAATCTACCGCGTTGCCGATCATCGTTCTGGCTGTGGCAATTCTGGGTTCCTACGAACTCGCTGGACTGTATGGGATTGCCATTGCGGCCGTGGGCATGCTTTCGAACACCGGCATCCAACTGGCCGTCGATGCTTACGGGCCTATCTCCGACAATGCTGGTGGTATTGCTGAGATGAGCGAACTACCCCCGGAAGTGCGCCAAAGGACGGATAAGCTCGACGCAGTCGGGAACACCACGGCAGCCATTGGAAAGGGATTTGCAATTGGATCAGCTGCTCTCACAGCACTGGCCCTCTTTGCTGCATTCAAGACCACATGGGAGGCAACTCACGATGCCAAATTGTCCATTGAGGTGACAGATCCCAAAGTGGTATCGGCTCTCTTTGTTGGGGGTATGTTGCCGTTTCTTTTCTCGGCGCTGTCGATGGATGCAGTTGGGCGGGCAGCAATGTCAATGATCGAAGAAGTGCGTCGACAGTTTCGAGAGATCCCTGGTCTCAAGGCTGGACTTGATGCCATGAACCGCAACGAAGACAAGCCGGTAGCCGAGTGGTCGGAAGAGGATCAAAAGATTTATGAGGAAGCTCAGGGGCAGGCCGAGTATGGAAAGTGTGTGGAAATTTCCACCAAGGCGGCCATTCAAGAAATGGTGAAGCCCGGTCTGCTCGCGGTGGCTGCTCCGGTGGCGGTTGGATTTTTAGGTGGCGCGGCAATGCTGGGCGGCTTGCTCGCCGGGGTGACGGTGACAGGTGTCTTGCTCGCGCTCTTCCAGTCTAATGCGGGTGGAGCCTGGGACAATGCCAAGAAGATGATCGAGGAAGGATTCGAGGTGAACGGCGAGAAGCTCACTAAGGGCTCCGAAGCCCACAAAGCTGCGGTCGTTGGCGATACTGTTGGCGATCCGTTTAAAGATACCTCAGGTCCGTCACTTAACATTCTGCTCAAACTCATGAGCGTGGTCGCTTTGGTGATTGCCTCGATGATAAATTAAGTTCGCTACCCATTCGGTTTGCCCGCAAGACTGGTTACTCTAATTTTGCTCGGTTTCAGCGTCTCCTGTAGGATGATTAAGTTTTGAATACCTGCACTTAGGTGGGGCTGAATCAGCGAATAGAAATAATCCGAGAGATGAAAAGACGAGAATTTATTAGAACAGCCGGAGCAGCGACTTCTGCGGCAGCCGTTGGAGCCAATACGACCCAGGCCGCTGCTAAGGGTCGACCTAATCTCATTATCGTTCACTGCGATGAACTGAACTTCCGAACGATTGGCGCCTACCGTAACACCTTGCCTCCTGAGCAGGCATTTATGTGGGGTCCGCATGCTGTCTGTGACACACCGCATATCGACCAGATGGCTGCGGAGGGAGCTCTGTGTACGAAGTTTTACGCTGCGACCCCGGTCTGTTCACCATCGCGATCGTCTTTTGTCTCCGGCCGCTACCCGCAGAACACGCCGGTGACGAACAACAGTGTTCATCTCAATGATGACATCGTCACCTTCGGTCACAAGCTTGGCGAGGCCGGCTATGCGACCGGCTATGCCGGCAAATGGCATCTCGATGGTTTAGGCAAACCGCAGTGGGGACCTGAGCGCCAATTCGGCTTTGATGACAATCGATATATGTTCAACCGCGGACACTGGAAGCAGTTCGAACTGACTGACGAAGGACCACGCGTAAAGGCTCGCGACGAAAAGGACAAGCCGAGCTATTCGGTAAATGGAGCTGATGAAGAGTCTTTCGCCACCGACTGGCTCGTGGATCGCACGATCGATTTTATTGACGAACACAAGGACAGCCCTTTCGCCTACATGGTCAGTATTCCGGATCCTCATGGTCCCGATACTGTCCGCGCTCCTTATGACACGATGTTCAGTGATGACAAGATCGAAGCACCTCGTACCTTTGGGAAAGATCCTGACAAAGCGCCTAGTTGGGCCAAGCCGGCGAAGAGCACCAGGTATCCCATGGCGCAGTATCACGGGATGATGAAGTGCATCGACGACAACATGGGCAAGCTCATCGAAGCGTTGAAGGAGCGTGAGCTTTATGACAACACCATCTTCATTTTTACTGCGGACCACGGCGATCTTCGTGGCGAACACGGCCTGCAGAATAAGGGTAAGCCAATGGAAGCCTCAGCGAAAATTCCGTTCGTGATACGCTGGCCGGAACACATCGAAGCCGGAGTGCAGATTGATCATGCGATGAATACGACCGATTTCATGCCGTCTATTCTCACAATGATGGGGGCGCAGCATTCGGGCTTGGAAGAAGGACGTGACCTCAGCGGCGTGTTCCGGGGAGAAGCGCTCAAAGGACCCGATATTACCTTCATGCGTGGAACGAATCAGTCTTCCGAAGATACCAAGGGCTGGGTCGCGGCGGTGACACCCACCCACAAGCTCATTCTTTCCGATCAAGACGAAGCGTGGTTGCACGATCTCGACAAGGATCCTGACGAGCTTCAAAACTTCGTCAAACACCCTGAGCAGGGACCAGTTCTTAAAAAGATGGCGAAGCAGTTGAAACGCTACGGCGAGAAATACAATGATGCCAAGATCAAGGACCCGCACACCGGCAAGGTATTGCAGGATTTGCTCTGATCATCCTGAAGGTTTTAGAAAATAAAAAGGCCGGGTTTATCTAACCCGGCCTTTTTCGTAAGTGTTCTTTTGGCGGTGAATTTAGATCCTGTCGATAATGCCATTGAACGTGGCGCTGGCGCGCATGGACTTGGAAGCCATCTCTTCGTCCGGTTGATAATATCCGCCGACTCCAATAGCTTGGCCCTGAACTCCGATGAGTTCTTCGATGATGCGGGCCTCATGCTCGAGCATGGTCTGTGCGACCGGAGCAAACTCCGCCTTGAGGTCGGCGTCGTCATCTTGGTCTGCGAGTGCTTCAGCCCAGTATAGCGCTAGGTAGAAGTGGCTGCCGCGGTTATCGATGCCCCCAAGGCGACGGGTTGGAGATTTGTTTTCGAGGAGAAACTTACCAGTGGCGTCATCGAGCGTGGCACCAAGGACTTTTGCCTTGGCGTTGTCGCAGTTCTCTCCAAGGTGTTCGAGAGAAACGGCGAGGGCGAGGAATTCCCCGAGGGAATCCCAGCGCAGGTAGTTCTCAGCGACAAACTGCTGAACGTGCTTGGGAGCGGAACCACCGGCTCCGGTTTCGAAGAGGCCGCCGCCGTTCATAAGAGGAACAATGGAGAGCATCTTGGCGGAGGTGCCTACTTCCAGGATAGGGAAGAGGTCAGTGAGGTAGTCACGCAGCACGTTGCCTGTCACGGAAATGGTATCTTCTCCGCGCTTGATGCGCTCGAGGGAGAATTTGGTGGCCTCGATCGGGGCGAGGATGTGAATCTCAAGTCCATCGGTATCGTGATCGGCGAGATAGGTATTCACCTTAGCGATGAGTTGGTTGTCGTGAGCGCGGTTTTCGTCGAGCCAGAAGACAGCTGGACTACCGGTAGCGCGGGCTCGATTCACGGCGAGCTTTACCCAGTCGCGGATAGGGGCGTCTTTGGTCTGGCAGGCGCGCCAGATGTCGCCTTCGGAAACACTGTGCTCAATGAGCGTGTTACCCTCGCTGCTTACGACGCGGACCGTACCGTCAGCGGGTATCTCGAAGGTCTTGTCGTGAGAACCGTATTCCTCGGCTTTCTGAGCCATGAGCCCGACGTTGGGGACCGTACCCATCGTGGTGGGATCGAAAGCGCCGTGTTCCCGGCAGAAATCAACGGTCGCTGCGTATACACCGGCATAGCTGCTGTCAGGAATGACGGCAAGGGTGTCCTGCTGATTGCCGTCTTTGTTCCACATTTGTCCGGATGTCCGGATCATGGCGGGCATCGAAGCGTCGATGATGATGTCGCTGGGAACGTGCAGGTTGGTGATGCCCTTGTCGGAGTTCACCATGGCCAGGTCAGGACCGTTCTCGTAGCAGGCCTCAATGTCGGCTTCGATGTCGGCTTTCTGGTCAGCGGGGAGGGATTCGATTTTGGAAATGAGATCACCGAATCCGTTGTTGAAGTCGACACCGAGTTCATTGATCACATCGCCCCGCTTTTCGATGAGGTCTTTGAAGTAAGCACGCACTCCGTGACCAAAGATGATGGGGTCAGAAACCTTCATCATGGTGGCTTTCATGTGCAGAGAGAAAAGGATTCCCTCTGCCTTGGCTGCAGCGACTTGGTCTTCGAGGAAAGCCACAAGCGCGTCCTTGCGCATCGCAGTGGCATCGAGGACTTCACCGGGAAGCAGAGGCGTGGAATCTTTCAGCACGGTGGTGGAGCCGTCGGCGCCGACGAGTTCGATCCGAACATCGGTGGCGTTCTCTACGGTGACGGATTGCTCGTTGAAGCGAAAATCGTTTTCACTCATGCTGGCGACGCGAGTTTTCGAATCCACGGACCAGACCCCCATGGGGTGAGGATTATTTTTTGCGTATGCCTTCACGGCTTTCGGAGCACGCCGGTCAGAGTTGCCTTCGCGGAGAACGGGGTTCACTGCGCTGCCCTTGACCTTGTCATAGCGAGCCTTAATGCCCTTTTCGTCGTCGTTGGAAGGCTCATCGGGATAGGACGGCAGATTGAAGCCTTGGCTTTGAAGCTCTTCGATAGCGGCTTTGAGCTGCGGGATGGAAGCACTGATGTTCGGCAGCTTGATGATGTTGGCGTTGGGCGTCTTGGCCAGTTCACCGAGTTCGGAAAGGTCGTCGCCAATTCGCTGGTCTTCGTTGAGGAACTCAGGGAAAACGGCGATGATGCGGCCGGCGAGTGAAATGTCTCGCGTCTCGATGTTGATGCCGGAAGACTTGGTGAAAGCCTGGATAATTGGAAGCAGCGAGTAGGTCGCCAATGCGGGAGCTTCGTCAGTCTTGGTGTAGATGATACTGGGAGCCGAGGACATGGTATTTAATAACATTTAACAACCCTGCCGCCGGATTCGAAAATCAAGAAAGTCAGAGCATCCCGCGATACGCCATCTCCGGCCTCTGGTCAAAGGCAAAGCCGGGTGGGACGATGGAAAATGGGGGAATTTGTGCGTCGTTGCGGCACCTAACTGGGCGGAAGATTACTTCTTCGGCTTTTCTCGCAACTGAACCGGGGCAAAGGCGGGAAATTGGACCCGTCGTGCTCCCCATCCGGGCTGGGGCTCTTTTTTGACGGTCCAAAGAGTCAAGTCGTCGATCTCGACCTGACCGCCACGCAGTCCGGCTATGCCAAAGCCGTTGCCGCCGCTGGGGGCAGGGTAGCCCATGATAGGATGTTTTCCGTAAAGGGTGGGCCCATCCTGGATTTGGACAATAAACTCCTCACCTTTTAGCTCGGCGAGCATGTGGATCCATTCGGCTGGCTGGTAGATGAAGTCCTTGTCTTCGGCAATTTTTATCGATTCGTAGTCAGCGAGCAGGGAAACGCCCTTTTCGCTATCAAAGCGAACGCGGATAATATGGTGACCGAATTCAATAAAGGGGACGACGGTAGTTTCTTCTCCTTCAAGAAAACGAATCGAGAACTTGGCAATGCACTCTGGGGGGGTCACGGGAATGCTAAGGCGAGCTTCCAAGCCCTTGTGGTGCGACTTGGCCGTCTGGTTCTCCGATGAGGAAGGCTGCCCGCCCAGCACGCCGTCTTTGACCGCCCAGCGGGTCGCCTGGCGCTGGGTCCAGGTTTCCTTCTTTTTCTTGAGGTCGAAGGGGGTTTTGAATCTTTCATTGAGGGCGATTTTATCAGGAACCGCCATCAGTGGCTTGAGCTGATTTTCAGCGATCGCGCCAAAGGGGATGAGTAGGATTGAGGCGGCGATGAAAACGGCAGGTAGTTGAATCATATTGTGACCCTTAGCACTTCACACGATAAAGGGACAAGTAAGATGGAGATGTTTGTCCGCCATACTGGTTTCCGGAATAGATTTGTGTCATACCGTAGATTCATGCTCACATGAGCTTCAGGTAGGTGCCATACTGCGTTCACCTCGATCGACCCACATTATGAAATCGTTTATCACACTTTCTTTCATTTGGATGCTCGCCGGAGCGCTACAGGCTGAGGATTCCGTTCGACAACTGATTATTGGAGTGGGTGGCGAGATTGTCCTTGGTAATGCGGTTCCGGGCTCTATCAATATCACCGGGGACGGGGCCTTCCCGATCATCGAAGATAATAGGGGCACCATCGTGGCGGCTGCTTCGGAGGTGGAGAGAGGTCGCGCCGTGGGCTTTACACATGGTGCGTTTCTTAAGTCAGTCGATTTGTATGCACAGCCGGCGGCTGCGAGGGCGGTGAAAAATGCGATTCGTTGGGTCGGGCGTTCCAGCACTCCGATCGTGGGGGTTCACCCCAAGCTCGAATCCCTCTCCGTCATTCTCCAGGAAGCGGGATTTGAAACCCAAGTGTTTGCGGTCGACGAACTCGAGGAGCACGATGTGGCGGTCTACTGCGTGGTCGCCAATGATCTTGCTGAAGAGGTAAATATGGTGAGGCTGTTTGAGTTTATTAACGACGGCGGCGGCGTCGTTACCGCAACAACGCCGTGGGCTTTTAAAAAGAAGTTCCCTGATTTTTCGAAGTTCCCTGGCAACCGTGTCCTCGCTGCTACCGGGATTCAATATAACCCCGACGGATACATGGCAAAGGGGCCCATCCAGCTGACGGCGATTCCTGAAGCGGTGGCCTCATTAAAGGGCACTCAGCTGGCCCTGACTCCGATGGGTATTACAGATTCCGAAAGTGCCGCCCGAGCTCTTGCTGCCGCAGACAAGGACCAGAGCACGGAAGTTCGTGAGGCGCTCATTGCTAAAATGCGGGAAGCCAAGGGGCTAAAAGGAGCTGCGCTGGAGAGTTTTCTTATCGTCCTGAGAGACCTGAATAAAGCGGTTGGCCCTATCATTCCTACCAAGAAGTCCCCAGTTGTGCCTGGAGTCGATCCTCTCGTCGACGCCATCATTGAACTAGAAACTTTTTTCAATGAGAATACTCCAGCTGGTGTCATGTATGCTATCCCGGCCGCTTCCGACTACCCCGGACAAGTTTCGGAAGATGCGGAGCGAATTTCCAAGACCTTCATGATGGACGGGACCTATCATGGGTGGCTTGAGGGCCGGCTCGCGGGCGGGTGGGCTGCAAAGGAGATGCGTCCTACCGGTATCTATGCAGCCCCTGGCGAAGTGATTCGAGTCACCCTGCCGGCCAAGGTTGCGAGAGAAGGATTTGAGGTCGTGATTGGGTCCTACAATGGAGGGCTTAAGAATCGGGACGAGTGGCATCGCTACCCAGACTGGCAAGTGAAGGCGCCGGTTAACAGTTCGACAACGGAGACATCTAGTGGCCTCGGGGGTATCGTGACTATTCGTGTGCCTCGGGAAGCGAAGTATGACCAGTTGGAGGTCACCATAGAAGGGGGCGTGGCCGCTCCGGTTTACATTCATGGTGAAACCGATCTTGAGAAGTGGAGGAGCGAGATCCGGAATTATCCCGGTCCGTGGGCCGAGTTGGCTAGCGACCGAATGATCGTCACGATTCCGTCCGACTATATCCGTGGTCTTTCGGATCCGGATGCATTGATGGAGGTTTGGAACGGCATCATCGATACCTCAGCTATCCTTGTTGGGGTGGACCGAAATCACTATCGCGCAGAGCGCATCGTTTTTGATCGCCAGACGGCAGCAGGTTTCATGCATAGCTCCTACCCGGTGGCGGCGCACCTCGACGGCACTGCCGAATTAGCGGTCGATGCTAAGCGCCTCATGGACGAAGGCTCCTGGGGCTTCTTTCACGAGTATGGCCATAATCATCAACATAACCTTTGGGCGTTGCCTCGAACCGTCGAAACGACTTGTAACCTCTGGTCGGTGTATGTGTATGAGGAGTTCATCGGAACGAATCGCAACGAAACGCATCGAGCAATGCGACCGCTGGATAGGCGCCAGAGAATTAATGCGTATTTTGCGGGTGGGCCCGATTTCGAAGAGTGGGGAGTTTGGACCGCTTTGGAGACCTATTTAATGGTTCAAGAGGAGTTTGGTTGGGAGCCTTTCACGAAGGTTTTTGTCGAATACAACCAGCTTGAGAAAGAGGAGTGGCCGAAGGGACAGCAGGAGATCAACGACCAGTGGGTCATTCGTCTATCCAAGGCATGCGGGATGAATTTAAAGCCGTTCTGGTCAACCTGGGGCCTCCCGTTAAGCCGCAGTGTTTCGGAAGAGTTAAAGACTTTACCAGTTTGGGAGGCTCATCCCGTGGCTCGCTTCGCGAAAAGCGAATTTTGAGTAGGGAAAACCACTTGAAAGCGCTCGCTCTTCTGTCATTCTCCGGAGGCCCTTTTACAAAGGCGCCTGCAACCCAATGGCAAGAGAACGGAAACGGGCAGTGCTGGCACTCGAAGACGGAACAGTCTTTGAAGGAATTGCATTTGGAGCAGAGGTTACCCAGACTGGGGAAATTTGCTTCAACACCTCGATGACGGGTTATCAGGAGATCCTGACAGACCCTTCCTATCGGGGCCAAATCGTCACGATGACCTGCCCGCTGATAGGGAACTACGGCACCACGGAAGTCGACTCTGAGAGCAGTCAGATCCACGTGCGTGGGTTTGTTATCGAGGAGCTTTGTGAGATTCCGAGCAACTGGCGTTCTGAGAAGTCTTTGCACGATTACCTTGCCGATGCCGGCATTCCTGGAATCGAGGGGATTGATACACGGGCGCTGACCAAGCGGCTTCGGGTGTCCGGAGCGATGAGAGCCACGCTCTCCACTGACGGTAGCCTCGATCTTGATGGAGCCGTTGAGGCCGCAAAAAATGCTCCGCCGATGGAGGGTTCTGATTTTGTGAAAGAGGTGACCACCGATGAGACATATCATTGGGACCCGGAAGGTAAGCTCAGTCGCGAGTGGACCTTGGTAAATCCGACTTCCGGTGAGACGCTTGAGGAGACGGACGGTGAAATGTACCGCCCGCTCATTGAGCCTAAGTACCGTATCGTTGCCTACGATTTCGGCATAAAGCGCAATATTCTCCGCAGCCTCCGTCAGAAAGGATTTGAAGTCGAGGTGGTGAACTCACGAACTCCTGCCTCGGAGGTGCTGGCGCGCAATCCGGACGGCGTCTTTCTCTCAAACGGCCCGGGTGACCCGGCCGCTTTGGACTACATTCACGGTGAAGTAAGGCAGATTATTGACAAAAAACCGGTCTTTGGAATTTGTCTAGGTCACCAAGTTTTGGCTCACGCGTTTGGCGGCAAAACCTTCAAGTTGAAGTTTGGCCATCGTGGTGGAAATCATCCCGTTAAGGA